>OGZO01000716.1_pt1 | contig 24881 bp, 14 predicted proteins | sample 1576721 | NCBI WGS metagenome assembly OGZO01 (sample SAMEA3541516, study PRJEB24748) | human gut metagenome | biome: human gut; feature: human-associated habitat; material: faeces | place: China | collected 2012 | reverse complement strand
CCACTGCCGTTTATGGTGTGAAGGGTGCCAATGGTGTCATCTTGATTACTACCAAGCGCGGTAAGGAAGGCAAGGCTAAGATTGATGTGGGCTTCAATGCTACATTGAAGGCTCCTTCTAAGTTGCCTAACAAGTATGATTCATACGATGCCTTGATGTTCCGCAACAGGGCAGTGGAGCATGAGTTGGGTGTTTCTCCTGAATCTTGGTCTTACATCCGTCCTCAATCATTTATTGAGAACTATCGTAACCAGACTACGGATGAGCAGCGTGAGCGTTATGCTAACGTGGATTGGCAGGATGCCCTCTTCAAGAAGAGCGCCATGTCATATAATGCCAATGTCAATGTGAGCGGTGGTACAAGCTTCGTGAAGTATTTTGCTTCTGCCGACTTTGTACACGAGGGTGACCTCTTCCGTGAGTATGATAACGGACGTAACTATAACTCTGGCTATGGATACAATCGTATCAATGTGCGCAGTAACTTGGACTTCTCTATCACTAAAACTACTACATTAAAGGTAAATGTATCTGGTTCTAATGGTGTGCGCAAGGCTCCTTGGAGCAACATGAGTAATAGCGAGTGGCAGATAGGACAGCAGTGGGCTGGTGCTTATAACATCGCTCCAGATGTATTCTTGCCTCAGTATAGCGATGGATCTTGGGGTTATTATCCAAATGCGTCTAACGTAAGTAACTCTGCTCAGAATCTCGCCATCGGTGGTACAGCGCAGGCTACTACTACTCGTATCAATACCGACTTTACCTTGGAGCAGAAACTCGACTTCATCACCAAGGGCTTGAACTTGCGTGGTACCGTTTCTTGGGACAACGTGTTTGTTGAGACGAGCCGTGGTATCAATGACTTGAACAATACAGCTCAGACCAAGTATGTTGATCCGGAGACTGGCAATATAACATATGGTCAGGTATATGAGTCAAACAATAAGTTTGATTGGCAGCAAGGTGTGAACTGGTCAACGGAAGGTGGTTCTGTAGATAATAACCAGACTGTTCGCAATCTTTACTATCAGTTGCAGCTCAACTGGGCTCGCAAGTTCGGACAGCATGATGTTACAGCCATGGGCTTGTTCTCTCGTCAGGAGAATGCACGTGGTAGTGTGATGCCTACTTACCGTGAGGACTGGGCGTTCCGTGCTACTTATAGCTATGCTGGTCGTTACAACATCGAGTATAACGGTGCTTACAACGGATCAGAAAAGTTTAGCAAGGACAATCGCTTCGCCTTCTTCAATTCTGGAGCTATCGGTTGGACCATCACTGAGGAAAACTTCATGAAGTATCTTCGTGACAAGCACATCATTGATATGTTGAAGTTCCGTGCATCTTACGGTGAGATTGGTGATGATAATCTGGGCGATCCATTCGACTCTTCTCGTCGTTGGCTCTACATGAACCAGTGGGCATACGGAGGCAACACAGTGATGGATCTTGACCATACCAACAGTATCTACACATGGTATCGCCAGAATACATTGGGTAATAAAGATGTGAAGTGGGAGACTGTGAAGAAGACCAACTTCGGTATTGATTATGGTTTCTTGGGTGGTTTGATTACCGGTTCGCTCGATTTCTTCTGCGACCGTCGTAACGACATTTTGATCTTTGGTGATAACCGCTCCATCCCATCTTACTTTGGTACTACAGCTCCTACTATCAATAAGGGTAAGGTTCGTACCAGTGGTTACGAGTTGGAGTTGAAGCTCAACAAGAAATTTGCCAATGGCATCCGCCTCTGGGGTAACATCAATATGACCCATGCCAAGAATAAGGTAATTTTGAAGGATGACGCTCAGCTCACTCCTAACTATCAGAAGGAGGCAGGCTACTCTATGGGTCAGTATCACTCATACATTGATCGTGGCTTTATCAACGACATCGATGACTTGATAGGTTCTCCAGCTCATGAGTCTAACGACAACCACCGCTTGGTAGGCGATTACTACATCGTAGACTTCAATGGTGATGGTGTGGTAGATAGCAAGGACTCAGCTCCAGTAGGTTATAGCTCAAGCCCTCAGAATACATACAATGCCACTATCGGTATCGAGTATAAGGGCTTCTCTGCTTTCGCTCAGTTCTATGGTGTAACCAATGTAACTCGTGACGTAACCTTGACAAGCTTTGGCAATAAGTTGGACAATGTTTATGACACTGGTACTTGGTGGGACAAGAATGAGTCTTCTCCAGAATCTATCATTCCTCGCTGGGGTGCTACCCAGTCTGATTACAGCAATGGTACTCAGTTCCTCTATGATGGTTCATACATCCGTCTGAAGAACGTAGAGATTGCTTATACTTGGACCAAGGGATGGATCAAGGCTCTCGGTATGAACTACCTCAAGGTATACTTGAATGGTAACAACCTCTGGCTTTGGACTCGTATGCCTGATGACCGTGAGGCTAACCTCGGTGGTGGCGGTTTCCTTGGAGCATATCCTACAGTACGCCGCTTCAACTTAGGTGTTAAATTCTCATTGTAATATTAAAATGAACATTCAAATGAAAAATAAGATAAAGAATTTTTTGTTGATGGGATGCGTCTCGCTGGCTCTCGGTACCTCGCTCAACTCTTGCCAGGACTATCTTGACAAGGAGGCAGATTCTACAGTCTCAGAAAATGACGCATTTGTAAACTTCCGTAACTTTCAGGGTTATGTAGAGGAGATTTACAACTGTATCCCTGATAAGGAAAAATGTAACTGGTGTCCTTCTTGGAACTGGGGTGATGATGAAATCTTCAACCCAGAGGCTGATGGCCGTATGACACATCAGGTAGACTTGGGCAACTTCCGTGCTTGGCAGACCACTGGTAACTGGCTTTACAAGGATGGCAGCAACCCTACATCTACAGATAAGTTCAACCACTCACTTTGGCCACATGCTTGGTATTGCATTCGTAAGGCTAACCAGGGCTTGGCTAATCTCGATAAGTTGGTAGCTAGCAAGGCAGAGAAAGACCTCATTGCTGGTCAGCTTTACTTCTTCCGTGCATGGTGGCACACTGAGTTGATGCAGTACTTTGGTGGTTTGCCATACATTGATACCTATTTGGATCTCAATTCAGAGCTCAATTTGCCTCGTCTCTCTTATCAGGAGTGTGCAGAGAAGGCTGCTGCTGATTATCGCAAGGCTGCCGATTTGTTGCCTATCAACTGGGACAATGAGTATGATGGTGCTGCCACACAGGGCAAGAACGACCTTCGTATCAACAAGATCATGGCACTCGGTTATCTGGGCAAGACTTATCTCTGGGCTGCCAGCCCATTGATGAAGGATGGCGCACAGGTAGGAGCTAGCAAGAATGGCAAGACATACGACTATGATGAGAAGTTTGCCAAGAAGGCAGCTGAGGTCTTCGGTGAGTTGCTCACATTGGTTGAGGGGGGCCAGACACAGTATGGGTTGGCTGAGTTCAAATATAAGGACGTCTACAATCATGAGCGTAAAGCCGATGCTAACTCTTGCTTCTCTGATATCTTCTATACCAAGAAGCAGAACTGGAAAATGCCTGGATCTATTGAGGCTATCTTCCGTGGTCCATCTGCTGACTTCAACGGCTCTAACTGGAATACCTCTAAGGTGTTTGGTCCTAAGGTTGACAAAGTGGTTGGACATGACAATGTGATTCACCAGCCTACAGCTAACTTGATAGCTGCTTACGGTATGGCTAATGGTGAGCCCGCTTACATCGTAGAGAATGGCAAGTTGGTTCCTAACATAGCAGGTGGTTTCGATCCTACTCATCCATATCAGAACCGTGACCCACGCTTCTATCACGACATCGTGTTTGATGGCTTCAAGTATCTGAATGGTACTCCTGGTCAGTGGGCTAACTTGCAGTACTGCCAGTTGTATACAGGTGGCAATATGCGTCCAGTGGCTAATGGCAGCCGTACAGGTTACTTCATCCAGAAGTTGGTGCCTCATACATGTAATGAGGTGGATCGCGACTACGATTGGGGTTCAGCATTCCACTGTTACTTGCCATATATGCGTCTGGCTGACATCTATCTGATGTATGCTGAGGCTTGTGCTGCGTTTGGTGGTGCTTCTGGCAAGGCTACTAACTTTAGCAAGACTGCTGAGGATGCCATCAATACCCTTCGTGATCGTTGTGGCGCTGGTCATGTGGCTCCAGAGTATGTAGCTGATCCACATAAGTTCATGGACGAGGTTCGCCGTGAGCGTGAGGTGGAACTTGCTTTCGAGGGCTTCCGTTTCAACGACTTGCAGCGCTGGTTGCTCCTGACCGAGGCTCCTTACAATGTAAAGTACTCTGATGAGTTTGACCGTGTGGAGAATGCCGATTTCTACAAGAATAATGACCCAGCTAAAGCTCAGGTGGCTAACTTCCACCAGGAAGTGATCTTGACTCGTCACTTCACAGCCAAGCACTATTGGTTCCCATTGCCTATCAAGGATGTTTATCTCTATCAAGAGCTTAGTCAGAATCCTGGTTGGTAAAATAACATTATATAGTAATACTAAAATAAGAATGATAGTATGAATTCAAAATTCAAATCATATAATTCAAAGTTCCTGTTGGCAGGTCTTGTGTCATTGGCTCCTATGGCTGCCGATGCCAAAACTGCTGCTGAGAACGAAACCGATACCGTTGCTGCCGACAAGGAGATGGTCAATGTGGCTTATCGCAAGGTAGCCAAGGGTGACATCTTGGGCGGCGTTTCGGTAGTCGATGTAGAGGGATTGATGAAGAAAAACTACCACACTTATAGCCTTGACAACATGCAGGGCTACGTGGGTGGTTGGAATGGCAACTCTCTCTGGGGTATGGATGCTGACAATGCAGGATACTTGGTATTGGTAGATGGTGTGCCTCGTGAGGCAACCAACGTGATGCCTAGCGAGATTGACCAGATTACATTCCTCAAGGGTGCGCAAGCTGTAGTGCTCTATGGTAGCAAGGCAGCTAAGGGTGCTGTGCTCATCACCACCAAGCGTGGCAAGAACGATGGCTTGAAGGTTGAGGTGCAGGCTAACGCTGGTCTCAATGTGGCTAAGTCATTCCCTGAGTATCTGAGCTCTGCTGAGTATATGACTCTCTACAACGAGGCTCGTGCCAATGACGGTTTGACTCCTCTCTACTCTGCTGAGGATATCTACAATCATGGCTTGGGCGCCAACCCATATCGTTATCCTAATCTCGATATGTACTCTTCTGACTATCTTCGCAAGATGAATAGTCGCTACGAGGCTACTGCTGAGATTAGTGGTGGTGGTAAGCGTGCTCACTTCTATAGCAACATCAACTATTATCGCCAGGGCGACTTCCTAAAGTTTGGTGAGGCTAAGAACAATAACACTCAGCGTTTCAGTGTACGTGGTAATGTAGATGTCAACATCACAGATGACATCAAGGCTTGGGTCAACTCCAATGCCACATTCTATGATTCACATTCTGCTATTGGTGATTATTGGAATGCAGCTGCTACTTGGCGTCCTAACTTCCCACAGAATGCTAGCCCATTGATCTCTACAGACATGATAGCTCCTAATGCCAAGGCTGCTTGGGACTTGATGAGTGTGGCTAAGCTGCTGGATGGCAAGTACTTCTTGGCTGGTACACAGGCTAACTCTTCTAACATCTTCGCAGATTACTATGCTGCTGGTAAGAGCAAGTATACTAGCCGCCAGTTCCAGTTTGATACAGGTGTTAACATCAATCTGCACAAGTTGTTGCAGGGCTTGTCTTTCGAGACTCGTTTCGCAGTAGACTATGCTACCTCTTACACCACATCTTTCAATAATAGCTATGCCATCTATATCCCAACATGGTCAAACATCGACGGCAAGGATATGATCGTAGCTTTGAAGAAGGAAGGTGAGGATAAGAAGTCTGGTGTACAGAACATCGCTAATAGTGTGGACAATCAGACCATGCTCTTCTCTGCTCAGTTCAATTACGCCAATACATTTAATAAGGTACATAACCTCTCTGCGATGTTGATTGCCTCTGGCTATCAGCAGTCTAAATCAGGTGTGTATCACAAGACATCAAGTGCTAATCTTGCCTTGGATGCATCTTATGATTACGCCAAGACTTATTATGCAGACTTCGGCTTGGCAGCTATCCACTCTGCACAGTTGGCTCCAGGTCATCGTGTAGGCTTCTCTCCTTCACTTTCATTGGGTTGGAGACTCAAGAACGAGAACTTCTTGAAGAACAGCAAGGTGGTAGACGATATGATGATCAGTGTATCTGGTAGCATCATCAACGAGGATATTGACTTGGCAGTAAATGACAACAGATACTATCTCTATGACACCAACTGGCAGACAGCTGATGGTTATGGATGGTATGATGGTTCTGCTGGCAAGTACACATTCTCTAAGCGTTCTGCCAACAAGGATCTCGACTTCATCAAGCGTAAGGAACTTTCTGTCAACTTCAAGACTTCCTTGTGGCAGCAGATGGTAACATTGGATGCTAGCTTCTTCGTTAACTCGATGGAGGGTTATCTGATTTCTGCTCCAACGTTCTATCCTTCTCACTTTAAGCCAGGCTATCCTGATGCTTCATTCATGCCTGTGCTCAACTTTAACAATAATCGCCGCATCGGTTTCGACTTCGCAGCTAACTTCAATAAGAAGGTGGGTGATGTAGACTTGCAGCTCGGCGTAACAGGTACTTATTATAACACCAAGGCTACCAAGCGTGATGAGTTGAACGTATGGGATTACCAAAACCGTGAGGGCAAGGCTCTCGATGGTATCTGGGGTTATAAGTTTGCTGGCTTCTTCCAGAATGAGGAAGAAATCAAGAAATCTCCAGACCAGAGCCGCTTGGGTAGTGACGTGAAGCCTGGCGATATGAAGTATGTGGATGTAAACGGTGATGGCATGATCGACTCTTACGACCAGGTGTTCCTGGGCAAGGGTGGTTGGTATGGCTCTCCATTCACATTGGGTGTAAACCTCACTGCTAAGTGGAAGAACTTCACATTCTTCGCCCTTGGTACTGGCAACTTCGGTGCTTATGGCTTGAAGAACAATTCTTACTGGTGGGTAAAGGGTGACGGCAAGTACTCAGCTGTGGTTCGCAATCGCTGGACTGAGGCAACCAAGGAGACTGCTACTTATCCACGTCTTACCACACTCTCAGGTAGCAACAACTATCAGACATCAGACTTCTGGATGTACAGCACAGACGCTTTCCGCTTGGCTAAGGTACAGATTACATACGACCTGCCTGGCACGCTCTTCCAGAAGACTTGGGTTAAGGGCTTTTCTGCTTATGTAAGCGGTGCCAACTTGCTCACTATCTCTAAGAACCGTGAGGTATTGGAGATGAACATAGGTAGTGCTCCTCAGACACGCTATTATAATATAGGTGTGAAGGCTACATTCTAATCATTATAAAATGTATACAGAAATGAAAATTAATAAGTTATTTATATTAGCTGCATTGTCACTCTCGTTGGTGTCTTGCTCAGATCTCTTTGAGCCTGCACAGGAAAATAACCGTAGCTTGGACGAGATTTACGAAGAGCCTACTTATGCTCAGGGACTTCTCGGCTATGCTTATGCCATGCTTCCTTATAATACCAAAAGTGTAACTGATGTGGCAACCGATGATGCTGTAAGCAATGATTTGTCTAACAGCTACCTGAAAATGGCTACTGGTTCTTGGGCTGCCTATGATGACCCTATGAGCAAGTGGACTAGCTGTCGTGCTAGCATCCAGTACTTGAACATCTTCCTTCAGGAAGTGGACAAGGTAGACTGGGCTAAGGACAAGGGTGCGCAGCAGATGTTCTGTGAGAGCCGTAAGGGTGAGGCTTATGCCTTGAGAGCTCTCAATATGTATTATCTCTTGATGAACCATGGTGGTTGGACTGAGGATGGTCAGCTCCTGGGTGTGCCAAACTTGACAAAGCCAGAGGATACTTCTTCTGATTTCAATCAGCCACGTGCCACATTCCAAGCTTGCTTGGATCAAATCTATAGCGACTTGGACCAGGCTGAGCAGTTGCTGCCTTTGGACTACAATGATTTGACTAAGACAGATCCTGTTCCAGAAAAATACACTGCTATGGGTGTTGCCAACTATCAGGACTATAACCGTGTATTGGGTTCTCTGATGCGTGGTCGTGTGAGCGGTCGTATCGCCAAGGCTATCCGTGCACAGGTTTCTCTCCTTGCTGCCAGCCCTGCTTTTAATAAAGGTACCAATGTGGATTATAAGCGTGCTGCTGATGATGCAGCCAGCTTGCTCGACTTGATTGGTGGCGTAAGCGGCTTGTCTAAAACAGGTAATTCTTGGTATGCTCAGACTGCGGAAATCGGCCAGCTACAGTCTGGTGAATGTCCTAAGGAAATCATCTGGCGTGGTAATAAGACTAATGGTGCAGATGATTGGGACCTCGGTTTGAACCAGGAGGCTGATAACTTCCCTCCATCTCTCTATGGTAAGGGACGTATCAATCCTACCCAGAACTTGGTGGATGCTTTCCCTGCTGCCAATGGTTATCCTATCACAGATGAGCGCAGTGAGTATGATGACTTGGATCCTTATAGTAATCGTGATCCACGTTTGGATCTCTACATTATCTATAATGGCTGCAAGTATAAGGGTGCAACCATCAATACCGACATCACCACTGCCAACAATGACAATGGACTGAATAAGATTGGTAACTCTACACGTACTGGTTACTATATGAAGAAGCTTCTTCGTGAGGATTGTAATCCTGATCCAAATGCCAAGAACCCACAGTATCACTATCCTGTGTATATCCGCTATACCGAGATCTTCTTGGATTATGCTGAGGCTGCCAATGAGGCTTGGGGACCTAAGGGCAATGGCACACATGCTTATTCTGCATACGATGTGATCAAGGCTATCCGTCATCGTGCAGGCATCACAGATGATTCTTATCTTGATGAGTGCGCTAACGACCAGAATAAAATGCGTGAGTTGATTCGCAATGAGCGTCGTATTGAGCTCTGCTTCGAGAACAAGCGCTTCAATGACCTCCGCCGCTGGAAGGCTCCTATCAATGAGGCTGTTCATGGCGTGGAGATTTCTACAGAGGCTGGTATTCCACAGTTCAAGGATATCACAGTAGAGGAAAGAAAATACGACAACTATATGTATTACGGTCCTGTGCCACAGACTGAAATCCTCAAGTGGGATCAGCTGAAGCAGAATGCAGGATGGAAATTACAAACGGCTAACAATTTATAATGATGAAAACTATGAAGATGAATAAATATTTCTCAATGGCTGCACTCGGAGCCTTGGCTCTGACTTTCGGCTCTTGTGAGAACGGCACGCCTGAGTTTGACGACTACGAGGGTGGCACATCAGTCTACTTCGCCCGCCAAAACGTGGAGCGTGTATTGGTGTTGGGCAATGACGAGACTCGTGACAATACCAAGGACAACGAGCATATTATCAACATCGTGTCTACCATGGGTGGTGCTTACAATGGTAAGGACATCACACTGGATGTGGCTGTAGATAATTCGCTTTGTGACAACCTCTATTTCTCTGATGGCGTATCTCCTGTAAAGCCTATGCCTGATAATTATTACACCTTGGCAGGTAACACCATCTCTTATGGTGGCAACTTGCAGGGAAGATTACAGGTGAAGCTCGAAGATGATTTCTTCGCTGATCCTGCCTCTGTAAAGAATACTTATGTCATCCCTCTGATCATCAAAGATCAGAAGGGTGCTGGCAAGATCTTGACGGGTACTCCTTTCCAGGAGGGTGAAACTCCTGCGCTGACCAATAGCGATGCGTGGAAGATATTGCCTCAGAACTATGTGCTCTATTGTGTGAAATACATGAACCCTTGGGCTGGATTCTATCTGCGCCGTGGTACAGATAAGATTACTGAGAATGGTCAGACCACAGAAGAGAAGCGTGCGGGTGCAACTATTGAGAAGGACGAGGTTTGCCAGATTACTACCAAGAGCCTTACAGAGGCTATCTATCCTCTCACAGTCAAGAGAGTTGTGGACAAGGATGATGAGGGTAAGGATATCCTCAAGTCTTATACTTGCAACTTGAAGCTTACCTTTGCTAACGATGGTACTTGCACTGTTTCTTCCGAGACAGAGGGCGTAACTGCTACAGGTACAGGTAAGTTTGTGGAGAAGGGCGCTACGCTGGCTTGGGGCAACAAGGATCGTGACATCCTGACTCTCCAGTATACCGTAGACTTCGGTGCTGTCAAGGTAGAGACAACCGACCAGTTTGTAGCTCAAACTCGTGGTAATACCAATGGTATTGTTACTTTCGATACTCAGTATATCGTAAAGTAAGTTGCGGTAATTATCAATTAAGTATCATCTAATAATAGGTAGATTATTATGAAATTGAAAAATATTAATTTTGGTTTAGGCTTGGTAGCTCTCTTGGCTTTGTCATCATGTGCTGATGACAAGTTCTCGGAGTACAGAACTGATATGACCAAGAACTTGAAGGAATATCAGTATCTTAACAACTACGAGCCTTTGAAGAAATATGTCGAAGACATGAAGGCTTCTGGCAAGTGCAATCCCGACTTTAAGTTGGGTATTGCGCTTGAAGCAGCCGAATTCAACAAGCAGGGACTTGTATATTGCCTTGCTGGTAGCAATTTCAATGAAATGACTGCAGGCAACGCCATGAAGTATGCTTCTTGTGTAAAAAATGATGGAACCTTTGACTTTAATACTGTTAAGGATTTCGTTACAAATGCAAAGGATGCAGGTTTGACCATCTATGGTCATACGCTTGCTTGGCATTCTCAGCAGAACAAGAAGTATCTTAGTAAACTTATTGCAGATAAGGAGTTACCTCCTTCTTCTAATGTCACACGTTGCTTGGTCATTGAGAATAAAGAGGCTGGTGATCATTGGGATGCTCAATTGTATTTCCCTGCTCAGTTATCTCAAGGGAAAAAGTATGTCTTTAAAATGAATGCAAAAGCTACTGCTCCTTTTGACTTAATTCTATGGGCAGCCCCAGGTGATGCAGATTTAGGCTCGATTTCAGTAGGTACTCAATGGAATGAATATACCGTTGAATTTACTCCGAAAGCCAATTATGAGAACTTTGTTTTTGCTGCAGGTAAACTGGGCGGTGAACTGGACATCAAGTCTTTGAGTCTTTGTGAAGAAGGTTCTAACAATAATTTGATCGTAAATGGTGACATAAAAGGGAACGAAGTTCCTTGTATCAAACCTTATCCCTGGCATAAGGTAACTTCAGAAATTCAAGAAGTGGCCGAAAGTCAAGTGGTTGAAATCCCTGTAAGTGTTGGGCATTTTACCTTTGATGATGGTAAGAACCTTGGTGGATGGGGTATGGATAATGCGCCAAAGATTGTAAATGGTGTTTGTGAGGTTGGTAACAACGCAGCCAAGGCAAACCCCTGGGATGCACAGGTTAACTATGAACCAGGTTTCGCTTTCGAGAATGGTAAAACCTATCACTTGAAGATGAAAATCAAGGGTTCTGTAGCTGGTGAATTTGGTGCTGGATTCCAGAATCCTGACGGATACAAAGGCTGTGGTGACTTCCCTACCATCAAGGTTACAACTGATTGGAACGAAGTTGATGTGACTACCAAATGTAATGGTGACAATGCCTTGCGCCTGCTGCTGAATATCGGTAAATATGCTGGTACCCTCTATATTGATGATTTTGAAGTTTACTACACGAAGTCTGCTAATTCCATTCCTCTTACGGATGAAGAGAAGAAATCTCTTCTTACTGATGCAATGGGCAAGTGGATTGATGGTATGATGGAGGCTACTAATGGTTATGTTACATCTTGGGATGTTGTGAACGAGGCGATCTCTGGTAAGAAAGGTGCTGATGGATTCAATGAGTTGCAGCATGCAACTAATGCTCCTGCTTCTGATGTAGCCAATAGCTTCTACTGGCAGGATTATCTCGGTGATATCGACTATGTTCGTACAGCCGTAAGAGATGCACGTAAGAGCTTTGCTGAGCACAATGGTGATCCATCTAAGTTGAAGCTCTTTATCAATGACTACAACTTGGAAGGTTACTGGGATCAGCACGCTAAGCTGAATAGCTTGATCCACTGGATTGGTCTGTGGGAAGATCCTAATGCAGAGGAGCCTGTTGTTATCGATGGTATTGGTACACAGATGCACGTAACATGCTATGGTGATGAAACTAAGCAGGCTAAGCTTAAGAGCGACATCGAAGAGATGTTTAAGTCGCTGGCTAAGACTGGTAAGCTCATCAAGATTTCTGAGCTTGATATGGCTTATGAGGATGAGGCTGGTACTTCTGTTACCTTCGACAAGATGACTGAGGAGCAGCACAAGCAGATGCGTAGCTTCTATACATTCATCATCCAGAAGTACTTCGAGCTGATTCCACAGGCTCAGCAGTATGGTATCACTCAGTGGTGTGCTACTGATTCTCCTAAGGATTCAGGATGGCGTGCAGGTTGCCCTACAGGTCTTTGGGATAGCAACTATCTCCGCAAGCATACCTATGCAGGTTTCGCTGTAGGTCTCGGTGCTCCAGAATATTGGAAGGAAGCCAAGTAATTACTCTAAAAGACATTAGTTTTAGGTTTATCATACAAAGATTAACCGAAAAAAGATGTTAGTCGTTAAGGTTGGCTGTGTTGTGATGACACGGTCAACCTTTTTGCTTAAAATGGCACGAGAACGCACTTTTTCTCACTTTTTTTTCGAGAAAAAGTGCGTTTTCGTGCCAAAATCTTTCACATAGGCTCTGGCTGCATAGAGGGGAACGTTTTCCATCCAGTCTTGCTCTCTGAAGCCTAACATGGAGAAGCGGATGCCTTTCAGGTGATAGGAAGCGAAATCGTGGGTTATGAATGCTGCCAATGACTTGGCTTTTACATTATCTTCTGCCTTTACCTCTATTGGCAATATTTTGCTGCCAGCCTGGGCTATGAAGTCTACTTCTTGGGTGGAATTGTCCTTGCTATAATAATATATAGGTAGATTGACCAGTGTTTTCAGTTGTTGGAGGACAAAGTTCTCGGTGAATGCTCCCTTGTATTCGCTGAATACGTTGTCGCCTATGAGAATCTGGTCGGATGGGGTCTGTGTAAGTGCTCCTAAGAGACCTATATCTAGCAAATATAGCTTGAATGCGTCTATGTCGGCATAGAATTTCAAAGGCACTTTGACATCTCTAGTTCGCTCTACCTTGTGTACGAGCCCTGCGTCTATGAGCCATTGTATCGCTATCTCAAAGTCTTTGGCTCTTGCTCCCTTTCTCACTGCGCCATAGATGAACTTTTTGTTCTCCTTTGCCAACTGAGCAGGTATGGATTCCCAGACCATTCTCACTCTTTGAGTTTGCTCTGCAGTATGTTTGCTGATGTCGGCTTCGTATGCAGCCAAGATGTTCTGTTGTATTTGCCTTGTGGCTACAGGGTTATGATGATGTACGTCTTGCCTACTTGTCTTGCTCCGTACATAATGAGTGGTTTTCTATTGCTAGATAACTGCCACTCTTTTAGTTTGTTATATATTTCTCTTTTCATGCTGTTTACATTTTTATGAGGGAATATTGTTGCTTTTCCTACATTTTTATGAGGGAATCAGCTTGCTGTCCATACATTTTTATGAGGGAATATTCCATAAATTATGTAAACGCTGCTCAAACGTAATGATGTTGATAAATCTGTATATTTTTCCTCTGTTTTGACCAAACATTTGGGGAATCTGGAATATTTTGGGCAAAAACATTTGGGGAATCTGGAATATTTGTTTATTTGACTTTTCCTGATTTCCTCTTCAAATAGGTTTGATGGTGTATCATTTTCGTTATAATGTTGGCTATCAAACCTATTTGGTATTTCTCACAAAGTATTTGTTACACCCCGCAAAGTCTTTTTCAGCCTTTTCTGTTACTTTTGCCATCAGATTTGAGAAACTTCTCAATTTTATAACTGGATTTATTAACTTAATAACAAATTGTAAAGCTTATGAAAAAGTTATTTACTTTGATTGCTGCCGCATTGATGGCAGTTGGTGTTAACGCTCAGACAGCGCAGAACTTATTTTTTGGTGGTGCGGGTACAAATGCAACTATCAAAACTCATGATGGTTCTAGTCTCCCTGAACTTTTCACATGTACCCAAAAGTATGGTGCCATTAATTTGCTCGGCGGAAAAAAATCTATTTCTGGGGATGAATACAAGGGATTGAAGGTTGTCTTTTCCGATTTCAAGGCTGTTGGTAAAGAAGGTGTGAATATCATTGTTGGTGTGAAAGCGGCTGATTATTCTACCTCATACAAGTGTGACCCCGTTCAGTATGCTGGCCTTTCAGATGATGGTGAGATGGTAGTTACATTTGATGAAACTTTTAAGGGAAAGAATATAGATTTACTCGATCTTCAGGGATTAGCCCCAGGAGTTGAGGTTAGTCTGAAGAAGGTTTATCTTATCAAGAACGATGACTCTCTAGAAGAAGTGCCATTTAGTATTTCCTTTGGATGGAATAAGTCTGTCGTAGGTAAGGCTGCTTATGCTGATCCTATTATCGTATTTCCGGGTCAGTATAGTTTAATTACTGTTTCTACAGATGAAAACGGAACTTTGGCTACTTTTGACGTTAATTCTGGTGAAAAACAGGAGTATATTGTAGAGTTTGAAGAACCTACAACTGCTGGTCTTAATCTCGGTTGTAATACTGATGTAAAGGATGAAACTGTTACATGGGACGCTAAGATAGCTCTTTATTTCCCAGTAGAGCCTGGATCCAGCAAAGCTTCTTGCGTGATTTCTAAGGATAATGTCTTGGCTAAAACAGATAAGGCAAACAAAGTTATCAGTGTGTTCCTGCAGAATACAGACTCTAAAGCCCAAACCGTAAAAATCAAAAGTATCAAGCGTGTAACTACTACAGCTACCGGCATTTCTAAGGTAGAGAATCTGAAGGTTGCTCAGGATGGCAAGTGCTTCAACCTCGCTGGTCAGCAGGTAGGTAAGGGTTACAAGGGTATTGTGATCAAGAATGGTAAAAAGATGGTTATCAAGTAATAGATGAAGCGGCTTTCAATGCTCGCATCTCTTCTCATGGTTCTGTGCCTACAAATGGCGGCACAGACCTGGGAAGATGTAAAAGTGGGGACTTTTACTCGTAAGACCCTCACTTATGTACCAAAGAATGTAGAGAAAGCACCGGCTCTGGTGATTTCTCTGCATGGTATGAATCAGGACCCTGGGTATCAGCAGAATCAGACGCAATGGAACGCGCTGGCTGATACCAAGGGCTTTATCGTTACTTATCCGCTGGGTAATAACAAGATGTGGGACACTAACGGTACTTCTGATGTGAAGTTTGTGGAGGCTGTCATGAAGGATATGGAGCTGAAGCACCATGTGGACAAGAACCGCATCTATCTCTCGGGTTTCTCTATGGGTAGCTGGCTGGGTTATAATTGCCTGGAAACTCTTGGCTATCAGATTGCCGCCTTCGGACCAGTAAGCGGTGTGGATATCGGCAAGCAGCCTAGAGCTAACCGCATGCAGCACGCCCTGAAAGGGCAGAAGCTCCTAGCCCAGGGCATCGCCCTGGGTATGATAGCAAACAGCAAGGCGCCCTGTAAGGGCAAAAGCCTTACAACACCAATCTTCCTTAATCCCGGAACACGAATTTTTCATTATATTCCACATTATATAATTCCAAGAATGCTCTATATTCCTCTGCAAACGAATGCTTGCTGTGATGCTCTTTCTGATTGTCAATATATTGCAATGTTTTGTCCACAACGGATTGACTGATGGAATATGCGGCATAACCACCCTGCCATGCGAAAAAATGATAATAACCCGGATCAAGGTCCTTTATCCATCTACTGCTGTTTCGCTTGATTTCCTCAACTATTTCGGAAATCGTGACATCTTTTGATAATATGAACAATACATGAACATGATCGCCTATACCACCAGCCTTTATCTCGGTACATCCCGCTGTCTTTACAAGTTTGCCGATATAACAATGGAGTCGTTCCAAATCATTTTCACGGATTTGGGGGCTCGTTGATTTGATGTGGAAAATCAAATGGATGTAAATCTTTGATAAGGATTGCGCCATATTTTTAAAGCTTTTGCCCTTACAGGGCGTTGGTTTGTATATCATAATACCCAGGGCGTTGCCCTGGGCTAGGAGCTTCTGCCCTTTCAGGGCGTGTGGGGACATGATGGTGTTCTGATGCCTGGGGCGTGTGGAGCTTACATGCGAAACTTGAGTTTTTTATGAATTGCTCAGATTCTTAATGATTTCCAAAGGCAGCTGGGTAGCTTTGGAAACCTGTTCGGCAGAAAGTCCCATTGCCAGCAATCGTTGTGCTGTTTCTGTGTTGGCCTCATGCTTGCCTTCTGCTCTACCTTTTTCCATACCTTTTTCCATACCTTTCGCCATGCCTTTTTCCATACCTTCCTTCATGCCCTTTTCCCTGCCTATTTCTATACCCTCCGCAAGACCTTCTTGTTTGCCTTCACGCTTAGCGGTGTCTACGGAATTCTTGATGTCACGATATGCCATCTTGCTGGTCTCGTACTCCCTCATTTCCTGCGGGGTAAACTTGGCAATCTCGGCTTCCTCGAAGAGACGGTCGAAAACCTTGTCGCACAGCTCTTTAGGGCGCTGGGTAAGTTTATAGAGGTTCTTCAGTGCATAGAGCCACTTCTCGTAGAGCGTATCCAGTTCTTCCAGGGGTTTGTTGAACTTGGAAATCTCTACATAGATATATTCGAGTTTGTCGTAAAATACTTTGTGGGTAGCAGTGTCGCACAACTGTACATGATGGCGGATTTTCTCCTTGTCGAATGCATCCTCGTTCATGCTGAAGTTGAGCAGGGCAACGGTATAGATATGATTGAGTTTGAAATCCCATTCATTCCCCTTGGGCGCCTGTTCTCGGATAGGGAAGGTGGAGTAGAAGAGGGCGCGATCCTTGAAATACGTCTGGTACGCATTCTGCATTTCTACAATGAACTTCTCACCGTTTTCGCCCTCGCAATATACATCAAAGATGGCTCTGCGGTCAGTATAGACATCTCCTACGTGCTCTGGATTCAGATACTTCACGTCCTTCACAACCTGTCTGCCGTTAAACAAGCTGTTGAGGAAGCAAATGAGCAAATCCTTGTTCATTGCTGTTCCAAAAATTCGCTTGAAACCGAAGTCGGTCAGCAAGCTGATGTATCTTTCTTCTACCTGTTTCATAATCATCTGTATTAAAAATCCATGCCGCAAAGTTACGGTTTTATTTTCAAACCCGCAAGAGATTTCTGGGATTTTTAAAGGTAAAAAAGTAAAAAGGTAAAAAAGTAAAGATTTTGCTATCCCCAATACTATCTGATAACTTTTTCTAAAACTTTTCGACCTGTACGGTTGAAATTACCCACACGCCCTGAAGGCCCAAAAGCTCCAGAAGCAGCACGCCCTGAAAGGGCAGAAGCTCCTAGCCCAGGGCGTATGGGGCTTACATGCGAAACTTCAGTAACGAATTAATCTATATAATATAAATATTAAACAAATGGTATAATAAATCCCAGAATCGCTCTTCCAAGCAGTTCTGGGATTTATGATGTCTGATAGTTTGCCATGATGTGCTTCCGTTTGTCTACAGATATGGCTGCGTGGGGTTAAGAATATGACTGCATTGGGTTAAGAATATGACTGCATTGGGTTGAGAATATGACTCCGTTGGCTAACGGAGACGTATCCTTCGGCTTGTCGAGATATCTGCGTCAGCTGATTGAGTCACTTGAGTTAGCTGACTGAACTACTTGAGTTAGCTGACTGAGCTATATCAGTATCCTGTAGTATTACATGTGTATTTTTTTTCTAATTTAATGCCACATTTGCCACACTTATACTTAACTCTTTGATTATTAAAGGATAACGTGTGGCAATAAGGGGTGTTTTTATTGTCACCTTATTGCCACTTATTACCACTTTTGGCATAAAATCTGCAAAATAACGGTGTTTTTGAGGGATTTGCTACGTCCCGACGCAGCAAAAGTTACGTCCGGACGTAGTAAAAGATACGTCGTGACGTAATTTCAGTGCGGGAATTCAATGGCAAGAAGTATATAAATAATCCCAGAATCGCTCTTCCAAGCAGTTCTGGGATTTATTATGTCTGATAGTTTGTTTACCACTTAAAGAGGTGAGGAACAAATTCCTTGAAGCAGCGGCGCCAGGTGAGCCACTCATGATGAGTGCCTGGTGATACATAAACATCGAGCTTGATGCCCAGCTCCTTCAACTGCTGTGCCATCTTCTCGGTACCGAAGTTCTCTTCCGAACCGCAGCCCATAAACATATAATGAATGTTCTTGTTGTATTTCTCTGCATCGGCAAAAACTCCATTGAAACAGGTCTTTACATCCACGCCAAAGAGTGCACCGCTAAAGGTTCCAAGGGCAGAAAACTTGTCCATGTGAGGCAATACCGTGTTGAATGTCTGGCAACCGCCCCATGACAATCCTGCCATCGCACGATGCTCGCGGTCGGTATAAGTGCGGAATGTCTTGTCAACCATCGGAATCAGATCCTTGATAATCACATCATAGAAAGAAGCTCCATAGTGGCTGCGCTCTTCATCTACATTCTTGCCTGGACGGGCAACGAAAGGCTTCTTTACATCGCCACTCTCCATGACCACAATCATAGGTTCAGCCTTGCCTTCTGCTATCAGATTGTCCATGATGTGCTGCATCATTCCCTGCTTGCTCCAGCCCGTTTCGTCTTCGCCCATGCCATGCTGCAGATAGAGCACAGGATAGCGCTTGGTGGTGTTGGTTTCATATTCGGCAGGGGTGTAAACCATGGCACGGCGGAACTGCTTCTGGGAGGCTGCATAGTAAGATACTGAGCGAACCTGACCGTGGGCTACGCCCTGCTGAGGACGATAGTAGTTGCCTTCTGCTCCTTCTGGAACTTCCAGACCGCCTGCTTCACGGCAGCAGCCGAAGTAGGTTTCGCTGGCAGGGTCAACTACCTGCACGCCATCTACATTCAGAAAATAGTAATGGAATCCTACTACCAGCGGATCGCTCACGCCGTACCAGTCGCCATCCAAATCCTTTTTCATCTCATATTGCTTGCCGCAGATGTCGAAGATTACTTTCTTTGCCTCAGGAGCATGGAGCTTTACATAAGCTCTGCGGTCCTTATCTACACGCGGATAGTTGCTGTCTGGAATGATTCCCTGCAGGGCGAGCATCATGTTTGCATAGCGCTTGCCCATGGTGCGGTAGCTTTCTGCGATGAAGTGGAGACCGTCACCACGCTGTGGACAGCCCTTTGAAGAAATGACGTGGGCTGTAGGAATGGTCTTGGCAATATCATCAACGATGGCGATATGTGCCCAGCATTTTCCGCCCATATCCTTCTGTACGGTTTCGCCTACGAGCAGAGGTACGTCTTCTGCCTTCAGATTCAAATCCTTCAAGATGTCGTTATAAACAGTCTTTACTCGGTTAGGCCAGTTGGCATCGCCGTTGTTGGTTTCGCCCTGATGCAGGAGGATGCCCTTGATAACACCCTGCTTCTTGGCTATTTTTGCCAGTTCTATCAGTCGGGCGTATGGATTTCCGTTGTACTGGGATGCAAAGTTCTTCATCCAGTCGGGTTGTTTCTTGAGATAAGCCTTATAGGTACGCTTATCGAAGAGGTCGATGCTGGCTCCGCCCACGGCCACGGTGATGGTTCCCACCTTGATGCTGTCTGGCAGGTTATCCACCATCTTTCTTCCGAAATAGTCAACAGGAGTCAGTCCTGTAGAGGGTCTTGCCTGTGGCGGCACAGCGGTGTGCCATTGTCCCTTCTTCCATCCCGCCTTTTTATCATCCACGGCATACATAGCCTGGAATCTCGGGTTCACGCCCGTTCGGTCGATGTCTTCGATAGCCGCATTTCCTTCCATGTTCGACTGTCCGAAGCAGAGATAAATCTGAAAATTAGGATCAGGCTTTTCCTGAACCTTACTGCCCGTTTTCTGTGCCATCATAGGTAGGCACGCCATCGCGAGCATCGATGCTAAGATTGATAATCTATTCATAGTTTATATTTAATTAAATTATTAGATTGATTTTCATCTTCTGTTCTGTTTGCAAAGTTATGAAAAGATTTCCATACGTGCTTTGTCTCATATATCAATAACTTTTCCCTTTCTTATATAATAAGGTGATTCTTTTTTCTCAGGTTTCAGAATATGTTTCATTTTGTTTCTTTTGGGGTAGATGTTATGTTTGATAAAGTATTTGTTACTTGAGGTAAAATGCGTTTTAATGTTTTTATCTATTTTTGCGACGTGTTTCAGCATCTTTAATGAAATTTTTGAGAATTTAGGATGTAGAATATAATAATGTAGTATTTAGCAACTGACAAGTAAGTATAACTATTAATCTATTTTTAAGATGATAAATTTTAAAATGATTGAAAAGCCGTTTGTATTGCTATTCCTGCTCTGTTTGCTTCCTTTGGGAGTTTCGGCTCAGAGCATAGTAAAAGGTATAGTGACTGATCCAAGTGGAGAACCTGTGATTGGTGCTACTGTTAAAGTAGATGGTAGCAAACTGGGTGTTGTTACCGACTTGGACGGTAAGTTTAGCATTGATGCTGCACCTGATGCAACATTGACAATTACCTATGTGGGTATGGAGCCTAAGACCGTGAAAGCTGAGGCTGGTAAAACACTTTCCATTACCTTGAAGGACGATTCAAAAGTTCTTAATGATGTCGTTGTCATCGGTTATGGCGTTCAGAAGAAGAGCGACCTGACTGGTGCAGTTGCATCTATCAAGAGCGATGACATCAAGGGTTTGTCAGCTACCGATGCCGGTGCTGCCCTCCAGGGTAAGGCTGCCGGTGTGCAGATTATCAACTCGGGTGGTCCGGGTGAGGCTGCCGATATCCGTATCCGTGGTTATTCTTCCAATAGTGGTAATATCGGTCCGTTGCTCATTGTCGATGGTCTGAAGGTGGATAACATCCAGTACCTGGATCCATCTATGATCGAGAGCATGGAGGTATTGAAGGATGCCGCTTCTGCTGCCATCTATGGTGCGCAGGCGGGTAATGGTGTCGTTATCATCACAACCAAGACGGGTGCTGCCAATGGCGGTAAGGCACAGATTTCTTACAGCAGCAAGTTCACCATCCAGTCGTTGGGAAAGAAGGCTGATATCTTTGATGCTCCTGAGTATATCGAGTATCACAAGTATTTGGGCGACTTGACCGATGATCTTCTGAAGAAGAACAACTATAATGGTCAGAACACCAACTGGTATGACGAGGTATTTGAGAACAGTCTGGCTCATCAGCATAGCCTCACCGTGCAGGCAAGCAATGGCAAGGGCCGTTTCCTCGCCAGCTTGAATATCCTGAACAATGATGGTATCGTTAAAGGTAGCAAGGATACTTATAAGCGTTTCACTGGTCAGATCAATGCCGATTATGATGTTTACAAGTGGTTGAACATTACTACCAATACATCTTTTGAAAAGTGGAAGACCAAAGGCGTGACCAAGGGTTATGGTTCATTGCTGAACTCTGTGGTTTCTATCGATCCTTTGACTCCAGCTTATATCAGTAATGTGGAGGATTTGGCTCCTGGCATGAAGGCCCAGGTAGAAGCCGGTGGCCCAGTTCCAAGAGATCCAAGCCATAACAATGACTACTATGGTACTTCTAAATATGTAGATGATGCTACTGGTAACCCTCTCTATCAGCGCGACCGTCATGACACATGGACTTCTGGTATCAATGTACGTGGTACCGTTGCTGCCAATATCAAGCCATTCAAGGGCTTTACATTTACTTCTCGCTTAGGTTATCGTATCACTCAGAGTAACTATCATAACTACGAGACTCCATATTGGTTATCATCTATGGCACATAGTGAAAACTATACCATTGAAGCGAATACCAATAATGGTTTGTACTATCAGTGGGAGAACTTTGCCAACTATTTGACAACAATCGGCAAGCACACTATTGGTGCCATGGCAGGTATGTCGTTTACCAAGAATCATTGGGACAATAGTTCCATCAGTTCTACAGGAGGTAACATACTCACATCTTATGAGCCAAACTTCCATTACATCGACTACTTGTTGGCTAATGCAACCAAGAATGTAGGTAACGCTCCTTCAGATGCTACAGAGTTATCTTACTTTGGTCGTGTATCTTACAGCTATGACAACCGTTACTTCATGCAGGTTAACTTCCGTCGTGATGCTTTCGATACATCAAAACTTTCAAAGAAGGCACGTTGGGGTAACTTCCCATCAGTTTCAGCAGGATGGGCTATCAGCAATGAGAAGTTCTTCAAGGACAATATAAGCCGTGATGCCATTTCTTTCTTGAAACTTCGTGGTTCTTGGGGTCAGAATGGTAACGTCAATATCTTGAACAATTATCGTTATGCTTCTACCTTAGCTCTTAATCAGAGTTTCTATCAGTATAATCCTTCTATTGGAGATGGTAAGCTGACTTTTGGTTCTAAGCCTTCTGGACTTGCTAACCCAGACTTGAAGTGGGAAACTTCAGAGCAGATTGACCTTGGACTTGATGCGCGATTCCTTAACGACCGCTTGACTTTGGGCTTAGACTGGTATCGTAAGACAACCAAGGACCTCTTGATTGAAATCGCTCCTCTTCCAGAGATTGGTGTAAACAAGAGAGTTGTTAATACAGGTAAGGTACTTAACTCTGGTCTTGATTTCGAGTTGGGTTGGAGAGATCACATCAAGGACTTTAAGTATAGTGTGACCGTAAATGGTTCAACTCTGAAGAATGAGGTGAAGGAGGTTTCTAACCTTGTAAGCCGTTTGACCGAAATAGGCATTGATGGATTCAATAACCAGCTTAAGCCTACATTCGAGGCTGGCCATCAGGTATGGTATTTCCGTGGTTACAAGTATGCAGGTGTAGCCGAAGATGGTAGTGCTCTCTATTATAATAAGAATGGCGAAACAACTTCAGCTCCAACCGATGAAGATAAGCAGGATTTGGGCTCAGCTATTCCTAAGTTTACTTATGGTATTACTCTTAATGCAGAATATAAGGGCTTTGACCTCACCGTATTTGGAACAGGCGCTGCTGGCAACAAGATTTACAACTTGATGGTTTCTGCAGACCGTCCGTTGATCAATGGAATTGATACCTACTGGAAGGATTCTTGGAGAGCAGACCGCACCAATGCTAAATATCCTGATATGAAAAAGGTTGCTACCGACTGGAAGTTCTTCAGTTCTGATGCAGCTGTGTTCAGTGGCTCGTATTTCAAGATCAAGCAGATTCAGTTGGGCTATACATTGCCAAAGGCTATCACTAGCGTGGCAGGTATCAGCAATCTTCGTGTATATTGCTCACTGGATGATTTCTTCACCATCACCAAGTATCCTGGTGCTGATCCGGAGACCGCTTCTATCAACAGTGGTGCCTCTCGTGGTTTTGATAATGGTACTTATCCAACTTCCAAGAAGGTGGTATTTGGTATCAATGTAACATTCTAACCTTTAATATTCAAAAACAATGAAGAAAATATTATTTTCAACAATATTGGCTCTTGCTGCCACAGGAACAATGACGCTCACTACGTCTTGTGAGGATCAGCTGGACATTGAGCAGAAGGGTGTAATACCTACCGAGAACTTCTATAAGACCGATGCTGATGCAGAGGCAGCCCTCGTTGCTGCATACGAAAGCTTTATGTGTAATGTGATGGGACGTAACCACGATGGTGGTGGCCCAGGTATTTATACTCCATTGAAACTGATAGTCAATGAGTGTGGAGACGATGTGTTGGCAGCAGGTGCCAACTCTGGTGATAATACGTTTGGTATCATGCTCAATCAGTTCTATTATGATGCTGAGGCTGAGGTGCCAAAGTTTATGTACACAGGCCTCTATCACTCTGTATATGCCTGTAACCTTGTACTCGATCACTTTGCCAAGGCTACTACCGCTGTGCAGAAACGTTGCGCTGCAGAGGCTCGTGTGCTTCGTGCTTATGATTATTTCCTGTTGGCTAATCTCTGGGGTACTCCACCATTGGTAACTCATGTTCTGGATGCTTCTGCACTGCCTTTTAATTGCGATAAGGATCCTGAGCATCCTATGGATCACAAACAGTTGATAGAGTGGATTGCGCAGGAATGTGAGAATGCTGCCAACGATTTGGATGAGCGTAAAAGTAAGGATGACAAGGATGGAGCAGTGAAGGTAACCAAGGGCTTTGCATATGCTCTTGCCGGAAAGACTTATTTGTTTGCCGGTCAGTATGACAAGGCTAAAACTGCCCTTAAAAAGGTTATAGACTCGGGCAAGTATGATCTTGTTCCTGGTGAGAAATATGCTGACAACTTCCATATCGAGGGTGATGCCAACGAGGAGAAGGTATTTGAAGTCAACTTCGAGTATAATGCAGGTAAGACCGATTGGGGTGGTATGATTCAGCGTTCTAGCTGGATGGAAACCAACTATTGGGATTGGCGTGCTGATCACTTTGTTGTTTCTCCTAACAAGGTTTATTGTGGCGGTGTTGATGGCTGGGGTGGCCTTGGCGTGCCTCAGTGGTTTGGTGACGAGTTCTATAAAAATGATGGTGACTCTTATCGCTTGAAGGCTACTTTAAAGCATATTGATGATGCGGTTTATCATATGTCTTACGGCAAGGATGAAATCGATAATATGACTGACGAGCAGAAGAAAACCAGTAACAAGATTGGCATCAATGACCCTGTTCAGGGACTCTACGGCAACTCTACCTGGTTGGCGTTCAAGCAAATAATGAGAGCTTCTGATACTGAAGGCAAGAAATATGGTGATAACATTCGCTTGAATAATTATCTTGT
>OGZO01000713.1_pt1 | contig 24990 bp, 19 predicted proteins | sample 1576721 | NCBI WGS metagenome assembly OGZO01 (sample SAMEA3541516, study PRJEB24748) | human gut metagenome | biome: human gut; feature: human-associated habitat; material: faeces | place: China | collected 2012 | reverse complement strand
GGAGCCGAGTTAACTCTTTTAGTGTATCACACTTACGTTGATGAAGGGTGATAAGGTGGTCAAGAGACTCCAAATAGTCTCCTATTTTTCTCTGTTCTTCTATTGATGTATACGGAATTTCAATAGTCTTCATTCCAGCAATATCTATACTTCTTCCATCTCTTATCCCATATACATGTGGTACTAATTTATGCTTTATAAATTCATGAGAACGAAAGTATGGATAATAGAATCTTGAATCTGCTACATCACTATGAAATGTATGATATGCAGGGCTTATAATGCCATCTAACAATGATTTTTCAAGTCCTCCTTCAAAGGAACGAAGATGCACTATGAAGTCATCTTTCCGCACCATTTTATAATTAGACAAATTAGATTCATCATACATTAAATTCCGGTCAGATTCTTCTCTTTTAACTGTTCCTCCACCCCGAATAATAGTAAGAGCCGGCAGCTCCGTATGGTTCTTTTCAGAGTATTCTTTAAACACTTCTCCTAACTTACGCTGTTCCCAAGGTTCAGTAAATCCTTTAAATCTTATTTTTGGTATATCTGCCATATTTTACACCTCCTCTAAGACTTTTATGAATTCTTCTACTGATTCTCTAGTTTCATCACTGTCAAAATTTAGGCCTTTTAACATACTTAACAGCATATTATTACCCTCTTTTATTTCTTTATCTGTATCTCTCATTCTCAGCGTAAGTGCTTTTAAATCAATCTCTGGTTCTTCTTCTGAAGTATCTACATATCGTGGTATATTCAAGTTGTAATCATTTTTCACAATGTCTTCATAAGATGCAAGGTATGCTTCTTTCTCTACACTTTCTCTGTTATTATATAATTCAAGAACACGATCAATATGTTCTTCTTTCATAACATTCTGCTTTTTCTCTTTTTCATACAAATTTGATGCATCTATAAACAACACATCTCGTCCATCACGATGCTTTTTCAATACTACAATACATGTTGGAATTGAAGTATTATAAAACATATTTGATGGCAAGCCAATTACCGCATATATAGAACCATTTTTCAAAAGTGTTTCTCTTATTGTTCCTTCTGCTGCTCCTCTAAATAAAACTCCATGTGGTAAAACAATCGCCATTGTTCCTGTCTGTTTTAAATGATAAAATCCGTGTAATAAGAATGCATAATCTGCTTTTGATTTTGGTGCAAGCTTTCCACCATAATCCATAAATCTTTCATCTTGTTTAAATCCTTCTGCTGCAGACCATTTTGCAGAATATGGTGGATTCATTGTAACTACATCAAATTCTGTTTCTTCATCAGTTGGCCAGTCTGCATCTAATGTATCAGCATTTCTTAAGTGCTGATTTTCCGGCAAAACTCCATGCAAAAACATATTCATTCTTGCCAAATTATAAGTTGATGGCATAAGTTCCTGTCCATAGTATTTTATATAATCTGGTTCTTTTGCATAATTTTTGCAGCTCAGCATTAATGATCCTGAACCCATACAAGGGTCATATACCTGTAATCCTTTTTTATCTTCCTGTCCTGTCATTGCAATTCGACATAGTATCTGTGCCGGACCATGTGGAGTATAGAATTCCCCTGCCTTTTTTCCTGTTTCAGAAGCAAACTGTCCTATTAAGTATTCATATGCATTTCCTAGCACATCGCCTTCTGTATGTATTAAATCTGCACCATCTAACACTTTTATCACTTCTGCTATTGTTGCACTCTGTTTTTGGTCTCCGGTTCCAAGCCTGTTTGAATACAAATCAACATCTGCAAATAATCCATTAAATAATTCGTCTGATTCCTGAATTCTATTAAATGCTGACTGTAATTTTTCTCTGTTGAAAGAATTGTTTTTAGCATCTTTCAATATGCTTACATATGTCATATCAGGGTCCAATGTATAACGTAATGATTCTTTCAATTCTGCCAATAGTTCTTCGGCATCTTCACTATTCATTACATCATCATAAACTTCCTGTGCTTCTTCTAAATCATCTGGTGTTTCATCGTTTAATAAATCATATACTTTTGATAAATATGAATCTGATAAATACTTATAAAATACCAATCCTAATAAATAAGTTTTGTATTCATTTGCATCCATCTTACCTCTTAATACATCTGCTCCGCTCCACAAAACCTGCAACAAATCTTTTCCTTCTGCCATTTTAGTCCTCCTATATTTTTAGTAAATCAAATAATTATTTATTCATTTTTATCACATTGTAAATATTTATTAATTATATTATAAGTGGCTATTTTATACAACTTTTGCATTGTTATATTTGCCTCCTTATTTATACATTATTTCATTATTTGTACTATCATTTTCCATTTCAGCTACACCATAATTCTAATTCCAATAACTTCTTTAAAATTTAATTTCATCTACTGGTTTTACTAATTCACACAAAATTCCTCTTGGCATTTTGTAAAGCACTTTTCCAACTGCTGTGTCGCCAATTTTGTCATAAATACGTCCGGCGCTATATGACTCGCCAATGACTGTACTACAACTATTTGCCACATGCCCTACTTTTCCAATTCCCGGCATTTTTACAAGAATTGCTTCGTGATCATATTTGTTGTCCGGTTCTTTCTCAAGAAACACTTCCATATCCTTTTCAAAAAATTCGTCACCTTCAAAAAATCCTGTTCCTGTAATTGTAAAATAAATCTTATCTGCCATCTTTTTTTCCTCCTTTATAGCTGCTATTTTTCTTTTTCCTTTTATGACTCCATTTTCTCACATTCACTGTCCCTTTTTCAGGACTCGATTTTGCTATTTTTTCGAAACTCTGTTCTGTTTTCACTTATTTTAAAGCATAAAAACAGCCCACAAGAGAATTTCATAATTTTAATTCGCCTGTGGACTTCTTTTGTTTGTTTTTGTTTGTCGACATATATTTTTTTTAGATTTATTTTTTTGATTATTTTGCCTTTAGTTCTATATTTACCTCTCCGCTACTTTCATCAACACTTACCTCAGCATTTATGCCCTCTTTTTCCATTTCATCTTCATTCATTTCGAGCTCATACTTCTTGTCTTCGCCCTCGTAAATGTATTTTCCTTTGCCATTTTCTTTAAGTTCTTTTTTTTCACTATTGTTATCCAAAAATACATGGACATGCTTTGTTATTCCATTTCCGGTTGCCGCATAAGACACAACATCTGTCATTGCGAATATAGCAAGCATAACTGCTGCAACCGCCACATAACGTATTCTGAATTTCTTTATTTTGTGATTATTCTTTTCCATATGTTCCACCTTTCTTAAACACTCGTCTGAAATATTTATTTTGTCAAACATTTCTTTATATTTATTCATCTAACCAATCTCCTTTGACCATACTTTTAATTTTTGCTCTAGCTCTCATAAGTCTTGTTTGAATTGTAGTCTCTTTTATATTTAATATTTCTGCGATTTCTTTTACTGAATATTCTTCGTAATAATACAAATGAACTACTATTCTGTATTTTTCGCCAAGCTTCATTACTGCATCATATAGTTCTGATTCTTCATCATTTTCAAAAGAAAATTCGGCATCTGACTTGGATTCTTCCAGCGAAACTATTCTTTTGTGCCAAAATGATGTACACATGTTTTTCGATTCATTTACAGTCACTCTTATAAGCCATCTTTTTGCATGTTCACCATCAGCAAATTCGCCTTTATATTGTAAAAGTTTTAAAAATGTATTCTGGACTATGTCTTCGGCATCATATTTGTTTCGGCAATAATTATAAGCAATTTTAAATACCATATTTGCATATTCCGATACAAATTCTTTGTACTTTTGCGTTTCCACTGCTTTCCTCCTTGTTGCTTTGAAAGATCTTTCTAATAATATAACAATTCAGGAAAGAATAATATCACATTTTTTTTGCCGGGTTGTGGCCTGCCTGTTTATCATGTTTCCCGGGCTTGTTTTATTCTCTAACTTGTATTATGTCATTTTTTTATTACTCATTTGGGAATTTTCAAAAGAGAAATTTCAAGCCTGCTTTTATTTTACATACCGTTAAAGCAACAAATTCCCCTTTTATTTTGCATACCGTTAAAGCAACAAATTCCCCCTTTATTTCTAATCTACATAATCCGCGACCAGACTTTAAAATATAAAAAGGACGAAATCCCATAACAAAGATTCCATCCTTTTTATATTTTCTTTAATTCGGTTTTATTAAATTACAAGTTTTCCAAAACCGGTTTTCCTAACTCATTTAAATTAAATTACAAGTTTCCAGAACCGGTTTTCCAATCATGCTAATTCTTCTTAAATTCAGTAAGTTCAATTCCTTCGTTTCTTTCCAATAAAAGTCTTATTGACCATTCATTTGTAAATAAAATCAAAGGATTTCCTTTCATATCCTTAACTTTCTTAGTATCACTTGGACATTTTATGCTGTTCAAATCTGTTGCAGGATCTTTAACCCATCTGATGTGACCATAAGGTAATGGCTCAAGTCTTACATCACAGCTATATTCATTTTCCATTCTGTATTTTAATACGTCAAACTGAAGAGTTCCTACAACACCTACGATTATCTCTGACATTTCAAGATTGTAGTCCTGGAAAATCTGTATAGCACCTTCCTGTGCAATCTGTGTTACACCTTTCATGAACTGTTTACGCTTCATGGAATCAAGTGCTACAAGTCGGCAAAAATGTTCAGGTGCAAATGTAGGGATTCCTTCGTAAGTGAATTTTTTGCCCGGAGTACAAATTGTATCACCAATTGAGAAAATTCCCGGATCAAATACACCAATTACGTCTCCTGCATATGCCTCATCTATTACTTTTCTATCCTGCGCCATAATCTGCTGCGGTCTTGATAATTTCATTTTCTTTCCACTTTGTACATGGAACACATCTTTTGTGGCATCAAATTTGCCCGAACATACTCTCATAAATGCAATTCTATCATGATGCGCCTTATTCATATTTGCCTGAATTTTAAATACAAATCCTGAAAAAGGTTCTGTTATAGGATCTATTAGTCCTATATCTGACATTCTTGGAAGTGGTGATTCTGTCATTTTTAAGAAATGCTCCAAAAATGTTTCTATACCAAATGTAGTTAAAGCTGAACCGAAGAATACCGGAGATAATTCACCTTTATCAACCAAATCCTGATCAAATGGTTCACTTGCTCCGTCTAACAATTCTACATCATCCATAAGCTGGTCATATAATTCATCTCCAACCTCGCTCTTAAAGGCTTCATCTTCTAAATCATAAGTTGTCTCCGCTGCGCTTTTTGCGCCACCAACAGATACTGCCTGAAACATTGATATTTTCTTTGTATCTCTGTCATAAACACCTTTAAATCTCTTACCTGAACCTATTGGCCAGTTTATGGGACAAGTCTTTATTCCTAAGACATTTTCAATTTCTTCTAAAAGTTCATATGGATCCCTTGCTTCCAAATCCATCTTATTGATAAACGTGAAAATCGGAATATGTCTCATTACACAAACTTTGAAAAGCTTAATTGTCTGTGCTTCAACACCCTTTGAAGCATCAATTACCATTACTGCTGAGTCTGCTGCCATTAAAGTTCTGTATGTGTCTTCCGAGAAATCCTGATGTCCCGGAGTATCCAAAATGTTAATGCAATATCCTTCATAATTAAACTGCAATGCTGATGAAGTAACTGAAATTCCTCTTTCCTTTTCAATTCCCATCCAGTCAGAAACCGCATATTTTGAATTTGCCTTTCCCTTTACTGAACCAGCTGTGTTAATTGCACCTCCGTATAACAGAAATTTTTCTGTTAACGTTGTCTTACCGGCATCCGGGTGGGAAATGATTGCAAATGTTCTTCTGTTTTCTATTTCTTTTTTCAAATTTTCGTCCATTTTATTCTCCAAATGTTTATTTTAACTAAATTGTGCCGACATCATTATATGTTGTCGTGGCAAACTTCCCCGACTTTGATTCCTACGGATTGTTCCGTGCCAAGCACTCTCACAATTATATACAATTATTTTCTTTTCCACAAGACAACCTGCGTAATTTACTCAATCAGCGAATGTTCCATCATAAACTTTAATTTGCATTTTGTTACTCTTCCATCGAACTCGATTTCAAGCAAATCACCGGATATTTTAAGTACTTTACCTAAACCATACTTCTTATGCATAACTGTTCCTGTCAAATAAATTTCTTCTATTTTATCGGCATATTCAGACTCCGTAATTTTTTTGCGTTTCGTTTCCGTTTTCTGATAAGAAGTTGGTTTAGTTAAATCTATGCTATTTTTATAAGACGATGATTTTGACATACTTCGGGTTGACAATCTACCTGGTATTCCATATATATCACTAGAATTTGCACTATTTTTATTTTCGATTCCAAGCAACTCATTTGTAAATGTAGAACCGTCGTCAAATTCAAATATGCAAAGTTCATTTTTTGCCCTGGTTACACCTACGTAATAAAGTCTTCTTTCTTCTTCATACTCTTTTGCCTCTTCGCCTTTTGCTTTGCATGTTTCATAATTTGCTATAACATTTTCAGGAAAAATTCCATCAACTGCATCCATTATGTATACTTTGTCATACTCTAAACCTTTGCTTGAATGAATTGTTGATAAAATAAATTTGCATCCATTATCGTAAGGCTTTTCTTTTATAAGCATCGCAAGTTCATCTAATCTGTTTATTAAAGCTAATGCAGACGGCTCATTATATGCGATTGCCTGAATTATACTTAATTTGCTATCCTTTATATTTGACCTGTCTAAATATTCCTTATATCCCATAGAATGTATAATTCTATAAATTGCCTTGCCACCACTTTCTTCAAGCATTCTTTTCAAATGTGTCTGCATCGATTTTATACTTTTTCGCGTTCCCGCCGGAATCTTTCCATAATCAAGTGCCGCATCTAAAATTGTCATTCCTTTTTCAACACTTATTTTACATACCTCTATCGCCACCGCCTTACTCATATATGTACTAATCTTGTAGAACATTTGCATAAATATTTCTGTATTCGTTGGCTCTATTGCAAATCTGATTATATTTTTTATATCCATAACAACTCGATGTGAAAAAAATGTAAGGTCCGCATTTTTTATCTTATATGGAATTTCTTTTCTTTCGAGTAAATCAACCAACGGAATAATACTTTCATTGTCTCTATAAAGAACTGCTGTTTCCGTGTCTGTATTTTCAGCCACTTTTGTCAAATATGTATATTGTGACCGTCGGTTTTTCAAATGAATCTTCTGTATGTCTGCCCCTGCTTCTCTAAATGCCTTCATGTGTTTTTCATGTCTAAATTTATTTTTTTGTATAAATCTGTCTGCTGCAGTAACAATTTTTGCATTTGACCTAAAATTTTCTTCCATTAGTAATACATTTGCATTATCATAATTTTTTTCAAATGAAAGCAGTGCCTCAGGATATGCTGCCCTAAAGCCGTAAATGCTTTGATCCTCATCTCCTACCATAAATACTTTTTTATATTTACTTGCAAGTAAGGCGATAATCTGATGCTGAATTTTAGAGGTATCCTGTGCCTCATCCACACAAATATATTTATACATTTCCTGAAAATATTCTAAAATCTGTGGCGATACTTTTAGCATAGTCAGGGCATACACCATTTGGTCATCATAATCCATAAGTGATTGCTTTTTCATTTCATCACAATATGCGCTATAAATTTTTAAAAGTGGTATGTCCTGTTCGTTACCAGCTTTATCTATCTCTTCTTTTGAAAGTTGCATATTTTTTATATACGTAATTAATGTGCTTATGTTTTTCAAATCGCTTTCTGTCGGATATTGATGAACCAGTTCTGTGTAAATTGCAGACAAAAGCTTTGTTTTATATCCCTCATCAGTCAACAAATCAAATGCTTTTTTCCCAACACATATTTCACAATATCCTATTATTTTTGCACATATTCCGTTTATGGTTCTAAACTCAAGTCTTGCAGCAAGTTCGTCTCCAAATATAGATGCAAATCTTTTTCGCATATCATTTGTTGCAGCCACAGTATATGTAACTGTTAGGATTTCTTCCGGACGAATTCCTAAGCAGTAAATCATATATCCTAATCTGGTAACCAAAACCGTGGTTTTTCCGCTTCCCGGCACAGCTAAAAGCAGTGTAGGTTTTTCAACGCTCTGCACTGCTTCTAACTGTTGTTTATTTAATTTTACATTGAATTTGGTAATAAATTCCTGTAATGTCATAATTTTTTTCCTCTCCCCATTTTCATCATTAGTTCCTCTACAATCTCACTATTCACTATATCAAAAATAAAGATAAAATTGTATACTTGTAAAAATAAAAATAACAAAATATTTTTTAATAAGTTATAATTATTCTATTATCAATCAATTTTTTTCTTAGAAGTGGGGTGAATTAAAATGGAATCAAAATTTCAAAAAAATATCAACAAATTATCCGATTCTTCTGACAATACCGCTAATAATGGAGACTTTATCAAGCGTGATTACGATCGTTCAATAAACATGTGGAATGATGTTTATTCTAATTGTAAAATTGTAGATTTAAAGGGAAAATCATTATCTGTTGAGCCTATGTTTGATATTTGCCTTGATATATTTGCAAGCAAATGCAAAAACATATTAGATTTTGGTTGTGGAACAGGAGATATTCTTTTTCAGTGCTATGAATTTGGAAATACAGATTCAGGACTAGGAGTGGATTTATCTGAAACAGGAATTGAATTTGCCAAAAAATTTGCTTCCGTAAACAATTATCACAATCTTGATTTCCAAATTGGCGATATTTCTTTTTTTGATAATTATAATAGTAATAGTTTTGATGGTATTATTTTGTCTAACGTTTTAGATGTTATGCCTAAGGATGTTGCTTTAAAGACTTTTAGACGGCTTACGGATTTGCTTGTTCCTTCAGGACTTATGTTCGTTAAACTCAATCCATATTATGAGAAATCTGATATGAAGGCATGGGGATTCACTCAGATAAAGGATAATCTTTTCGAGGAGAATGGCGTTCTTAGATATCGTGAGTTAGATACTGCTTCATGGAAGCAAAGTTTTGAAAAACATTATGAGATTATTCGCTATCTTGAATTTCCTTATCCGTGGCAGGATGGTATGAACCGCTTGTTTTTACTTCAGAAAAAATTGTAAATATTGTAATAATTATTTTAAATAACGGAGTAGTTTGCCCATCTACATTGGGCAACTTCTTCCATTATCTTTTTCCATATCGCCTTTAACATATCTTGCATTAAATTCCATATTGATATCTCTTATTTCTCTCTTTCCATCAATGTAATCATTATACATTTCAGCAAGTCCGGCCATACATCCGTCACAGTTAGCCTCTATGTTTCCAAGCGACTCCTCAACTATCTTTTTTCTTTCTTCTCTTGTTGTATCTTTTATTAAATATCCTGACATGCTTTCTCTCCTAATATTATGTTATTTACGCTGTTCTAATTTTTATGTAATTATAATCTAATTTGCTTTTTCCCTTAATAATATGATATTTGCCCTCTCTTTAATCGACGGCTATTCGTTGCAAATTTTACTTTAAAAGAGAGCCAGATAAATCTGACCCTCTTTCTAGATTATACATTATTTACTTACTTTTACAACCTTTTTGCTGCTCCATTTTCCTGCTACTTTCTTTCCGTTCACCACTTTGTATGCACGAATCTGAACAAAGTATTTTCCAGGTTTCAATTTTTTAAGAACAGTTTTTGCATTATTCTTTGTAATAGTTTTAATTTTTGCTTTTTTCATCTTTTTGTTAACTGAATATCTAATCTGATATCCTGTAACAGCTTTCTGTTTTCTCCATTTAATGATAACACTCTTTTTCTTATTAACCTTTGTTGTCACCTTCTTAACTTTGCCCGGTTTTGTAACAGAGTTATCATTGTCTGTTTTGTTTGTTGTATCAGAATTGCTTACATTTGTTGTTCCGGAATTATTTGTACCTCCCGGTGTTGTATCTGCCGGAGTTGTTCCGGAATTATTTACAACTGTAATTTCTTTTGCAACTTCACCTTCATATAATGTATTAAATGTTACTATAACCTCATATGTTCCTGCGTCCTTAATTTCAGTAACCGCAGCACCTGTAGTTTTATTTTTAAATGTAACTGTATAATACTGGTCTGATACAATTTCACCGGCTGCATCAGTAACTGTTACTATTGGTAATGCAATTGAATTTCCAGTGTATTCATATTTTTCATTTGAAATATTAACACTATCAATTCTGCTTATTGCAATTTTTTTACTGTCACCACAATAACACTTAAATTCCCTGTAACCGTCAGCTTCTAATGTTGCTTTAATAATATTTGCTTCGCTATCATAGTTATGTACATGTTTTTCTTCTGAGTTAGTTACGTTTATTTCTTCATCAGAATTTACAAGACTATTCTTATCTGCTGCAATATTTCTAGTATCAATTTTTCCTGAATTGTATAATTTATCATACGTTGATTTTCCTTCATCATATGCACAAATTCCTCCGGCATATTCGTATGCATTTATATCGCCATTATTAATTAATTCAGAACCATTTACACCATATACATATGCTAATATTCCTCCGCCATATCTGTCAGATAAAATATTTCCATTATTTATACAATTGTTAATATCAAAGTAATATCCATAATCAACTATTCCGGCTGCACTTTCTGCTGATATATCTCCGTTATTTTTACAATTACTAATTTTTATTTTGTTGTGATTCTGTGCATTATTTATATATTCACAGATTCCTGCTGCGCTATCATCTCCATCAATATTTCCATTGTTTTCACAACTTGTTATTTCTAACTTTCCATTGGCTTCACAAATAATTCCGGCTACTGTACCACCTTTGACATATCCTTCATTTACACAATTACTTATTATTAGTTTCCCCGGTGAATCAAAATTACCTTTATATTTAGAACAGATTCCGGATGCATAATGATCATAGTAACTATTTGCTTCTATTCTTCCCTTATTTATGCAACCTGATATCTCAGTTGTCCCCGGAATAAGTTCTCCCTGAACATCAATTACTATTCCGCTTGCTATATTATAGCCATTAATACTACCATTATTTATACAGTTCTTAATTGTGCTTGAATATACATTGACTGCAATTCCTGCTGCCATGCCATTTTGCATAGATAATTTTCCATTGTTCACACAATCTTCTACAATAGTATTTTCAGTTATTATATATGCAATTCCTGCTGCTGTTCCACCTGATCCCGTACCTGTAACATTAGCATTATTTGTGCAACCGATAAATTTACAATTATCCGCAAAACAAACCATTGCTGATAAACAGTCATTAAGGTTATTAAGATTTTTGTTACCACTAACACTACAGTTTCTAAAAACTGAATTTTTTGCTCCAATTGCTATGTCTGCAGCCATTCCACTTGTAAAGTTTTCATTTACATATTTAATATTAATGTTCTTTATTTCACTAGAATAAACAAAATTAAATAATGGTCTGTTTTCTCCTCTTTGGTTGATTCCTGATATCGAATGGCCATTACCATCAAAAATAATATTTACTGCATTCACATTTCCTATAAGATCATCTTCATCCTCATAGTTTTCAGGGAATGTAATGTCACTCATAAGTTTTCCATTAATACCACTGTAAATATTTTTCAAATATAATATCAGGTCTTCAAATGTAGTAATTTCAAAATATCCGTCTTTTTGTTGTTTTACGAATTCTTCTTCTGCACCACATTCCTCGCAAACACCATCTTTAAATGAATGACCTAATTTGTTTATTACTTTGCCTTTTTCTATTGTTTCTTTACAAATTGGGCAGTATACATCGCCGGTATAACCATCCTTTTCACATGTTGCCTTGACCATATTATAATCATATATAAAATATTGATTTCTGCTTCCTTCCGGATAATCATGATATGCTTTTATAATTTTATTTGTAGGCTGATTTTCACTTTCTTCTCCACAATATATACACTTGTAATCTCCAAGATATCCTTCTGTTGTACATGTTGCTTCTATGCTACCTACAAATTCATATTTATGTGAACCATATCCTGCATTAGTATCTATTTCAGTTTTCTTAGCATTGCAATACCTACATCTGTAATAAGTCTTTGCATATTCATTACACGTTGCATCTTTTCTGTTATATTCATAATAAGAATGTTCACTGTGAGGTTCTATGGTTACTCCTTCTTCTACTGTTTCTCCACAATCATCACAGATAATATCTCCGGTATAACCTCCTTCTTCACAACTATTAATTGTTTTATTTTCTACATGAATATTATAATGTGCACAACCAACAGTTATGGTAAATTCGCCATATTCATACTCATCATTATAGCCATAAGGTACAACTACAAAATAATATTTTTCACCCTTAGTAAGCTCGTATTCACCCTGTGGAGCTCCATTGTTTCCACCATCATCATCAGAGTCAAGAGCATTATTAAATCGTATTTTGTATTCGTCTTCATCAAAGAATTTATCAAGCTCATTTCTTATCATTTCATCACTATAATTCTCTGAATCAAATAAGAATCCATAACTGTCCCAACCGGTTTTATTACTACAATAAAAACTAACATATTCATCCTTATCTGCAGTATATTCTATTACCTGAATTGGTAAGTCTTTAGTTATTTGAGTATCATATACTTTATTCTTCTGTACATTTCTTATTCTTCCACAGTTTTTACATACATCATTTTCATATTCGTGTTCGAATTTAGGAATTACTTCTCCTTGCTGAAGTTGCATATTACATACCGTACAGTGTTTATCTCCTGTATAGCCATCTAAATAACAACTGTTCACTCTGGCATTCTCTAAATCACCCGGCGTATGCTCTGAAGGTTCAACTGTAGTGCCATTTTCTATTACTTTTCCACATGTATCGCATACAACATCTCCGGTATAGCCTCCCTGCTCACAGCTTTCAAGTGTTCTTCCTTCAACATGCGTTTTTGTATGCGCACACGTTATTGTCAGCTTAAAATCTCCATATTCTGTTATATAAGGTTCAAAAACAAAGTAATATGTCTCTCCCTTTGTTAGTTCTACATTTATCTTCGGTGCCAGGTTATTACCACCATCATTACCTATCCAATAGTTTTTTAATTGTGGTCTTGATGCATTATTATCCTTTAATCTGGCATAATACATTTCCATTCCTGCACTTATTACGGAATCATTAAATTTATCTGCCTTGTAAAGATATCCATAGCTATCCCATTCTGAATCTCCTGTAAATGTGTATCTTCCACTTTCCGGTGCCGTGAATTGAAATACTGTATACGGATAATCTTTTGTTGTCTTTGAAGTGTATGTTATATCTAACTGAGCATTATTTACTCTTCCACAATTTTTACATACATCATCTTCGTATTCATGTTCAAGTTTAGGAATTACTTCTCCTTGCTGAAGTTGCGTATTACATACCGTACAGTATTTATCTCCTGTATAGCCTTTCTGATAGCAACTGCTTTTTTTGGCATTTCTAACCTGTTCAGCCTCTTTGTGTCCATTTGCCTTAAGCACTTTGCCCTGCTCTAATACCTTGTCGCAAACAGGACAAATCTTATCACCCGAATAACCGGTTTCAGTACATGTAGCTTCTTTAACTGTGCTTTCATCTAATACTGCTTCAGAATGTCCTCTAGCTTCAATCTCTTCGCCGTCACTTATTTTTTCATTACAAAATCCACAGTAAACATCTCCGGTATACCCTCCCTGTTCGCAGTCAACTAAAGTCTTATTCTTTACAACATACTGTGATTCAGGATGAATACATGAATTATATTCTATTACGCCTGTGCTATTAAGAGTGATAGTACAATCATTCCATTTCCCTGCACCTGTATTTCTTTTGCTATCGTAAATTTCCGCTACTGTTTCATTTATGCTATTAGGTTCACCCTGATTCCAATTTGTGTAGCTTACTTCACTTCCATCTGCCCACAACCATTCCTGAAGGTTCTCTGCATTTCTTATAAGTCCAATATAAGATGATGCACTAGCCCTTTCAACTGATGCTACTTTTGTAACTATCTCATTTTCTTCTGCTGATGAAATACAGGCAAGGTAGCCGCCGCTTTCCTTAGCTTCTGTATTCACCTGCTCGTATGTTCCAACACTACTTAACTTATAAAAATGTCCAGTAGTCTTGTCGTACGCCATATCATCTGCATAAATCACTGTTTCGCTTTCATTATCATTTGTGTCTGCATATGTCGTAGCCGGCATTATATTATTACTTAAAATCATTGCCAGCGATAATGACATACTTAAAAATCGTGTCCATTTTTTTCTCATCCTATGCCCTCCTATAGTCAATTAAATCCCCTAGACTAGAATAGTTTATTTCTGTACTATCTTTAGTGCAGTCAATTAAATAAATTATTCTGAAACTAATTTACATATAAATTATAAAATAAAAAGATAACCCTTTTCTATGTTTAGGCATCAAGCGGTTAATTTTAGGCATCAAGTGGTTACATAAAATACGTCTCCTTTTTATTGTAATAAAACTCCACTTACGCAGAATTTGTTGTCATTTATTTCTATTTTCATGTCTCCATTGTACTTTTCTACAACATATTTTGCTGATTCAATTCCTATTCCACTTCCATTTTGCTTTGTGGATAAAAATTTATTTCCGCTCATTTTTATATTTCCATCAAAAGTATTATCTATTGAAAAAACTATTGAACCAGCATTTGGTCTATGTATTTTTAACTCTATACTTCGTTTATCCTTTTGAACATTTTCACATGCATCTATTGCATTTTCTATCAAATTGCCAAACAATACTGTTAAATCAGCATCTTTAATACTTATTTCATTTGGCAATGCAATATCTATATTTATCTTTATATCTGCATTTTCCGCCTCCTGCACATAATATACAAGCACCGTATTTAATGCAAAATTTCCACAATATACAATTGGATTTTTCAAATATGAATGCTTAAGATATTTTCCCAGATACTCTTCTATTTTTTTGCATTCATTATTCTGTGCCATTGCATGTACAACACTTATGTGATGTCTCAAGTCATGTCTTGCCCTTCTTGTTGCATCCATCTGTTTTTTCATTTCATCATATCTTAAATTCTGAAGTGCAAGTTGTTTGTTTTCATCACGTAGTTTTAAATTGTGTTCAAATTCAAACATTGCACTGATTAATACTCCATATACCAGAAGCGCACCTACATTTACTAAAAATGTAAATATTAGACTGACATAATTTAAAGCAAGTTCCAATGAAGATTTAGTATTAAAATACAGACCGTGATACCAGAATAAATAAAATGTGGCAGGTATCATCCATAGGTATCTCCACATTTTTCCATTAATTTTAATGTCTGCAAGACCTTTTATATATTTTTTAAAATACATAAATATAATTGGTACAAATATTATCTGCATAATTATTGTGCATAATGAAAATGTCCAACGGTTATTCTGTATGGCCATTTGTGGGAATATGTGACCTTCCATGCATTTTCCTGCCATTACAATAAAATTAGCAAAATTTGATACTATAAGAAGCACAAATACAAGTTTTCCAAAATAATCTTTTATGGCAATAAAATAGAACGCTGCATAACTTACCGTACTTATTAGGGAAATAAGTCCTTTCTGACTTTGCGAACAGGTTGTTGCATATATCCCCATCGCATTTTGAAATATTGTAAGAATAATTGCAAAAAACATTGTTGTTTTCTTTGAAAAACGTAGTTTATCAATAAAGGGATAAATTGCAAGTCCTAAGTATGGAATTAAATTAAGACATGAATATAATATTATCTCAAATATTCTTAAATTAGACATTTATATATCCTCCCCTTGTCTTAATCTCTCTATCAGATAATCTGTGTAAGATTTCTTTACTTCTGCATATTTTCTCCTGCTAATTGGAACATATTCTTTATTTATCAGTTTAAATCTGTCTTCCTCAAGCCCGTCTACTTTTGTAATATTAACTACTATTCCTTTAAAGCATTGAACAAGTTCCTTATGTTCTTGTATACATGCTTCAAAATTTTTCTGTGTGCATCTTAATTGGATTTTGTTTCCATCAATCAGATAAATTGTTACATAATGCCCTGAAAAAGTTGTATATAATAAAGAATCAATTGGTATAATCTGTCCATCCGGTAAATCTAATATTTTTTTATTATTCTTTTCATCCTCAGATATTCTTTCCATAGTTTTAAGTATACGTTCTTTACTAAATGGTTTTATCAGATAGTCATATGCTTTAACTTCATAGCTTTCACTGGCAAATTCATTACTTGTTGTGATAAATATTATCTTTGACTGATTGTCTGTTTCTCTTAGTTTCTTTGCCGTTTCAATTCCTGTAATTCCATTCATATAAATGTCTAAGAATACAATGTCAAAATATTTTTTGTTTTCATTTTTCTCTATTAAATTTATAAAATCTTCTCCACTAAAAAATTCTGTGATTTCAAAATCTTTTCTTGATTTGTTATCGCAAATTTTTGTAATTTCCTCTTGCAGTCTCTTTCTGTCATCCTCATTATCATCAACGATAGCTATTTTCATGTCCTTCTCCTTATTCCTAATAACATATAGTTATTAACTATGCCATTTAATTTAAGTTCTTTTGCATTTTTAATGACAAATTCCAACATTTAATGTGCATATCCATTTCCTCGCTCAGATTTATATAAATAAAATTTGCTTAAATACATAACATCTTTTTGGGATAAAATCCAAGTCACAAACCAAATGCCAGGCTACTATGCTACTTTTAAAATAACTCCAACATGTTGTCCAAGTAAATTCTTTCTCTGACATGAATCTGATACTCAGGCTTAGTCATATAATAAAGTAAAAATTCCAGAATCAAAGCACTTCCTAAGCTTCGTCCTTCAATTTTAAAATTTGAAAAGCCCATAGGCATATAAATATTTTTTATATCATCTATACCAATGAAACCGGGATTTGTCATTGCTTTAGAAAATTTATAGCCACTCTCTGCATCAGGAGCCACGCAACGATGCTCTGTAAATTTTTCTCCTAGATTTTTGCGACTTACAGTTTCATAACATTTTTTTCTGTCAGCACAACCAAACCAACAGCATTCATTGCATAAAAATTCAACTTTATCCTTCTGCTTTTCTGATAACCTATTCAATTTATCTAATTCTTTATTTAACCGAAAATCCGGAACAACATATAGAAAATCATTTCTATTCATCTCATGTTTTAATTGCTCAAAATCAATTAACACCTTAGTTGTTGATGAGACAAAATAGAATTCCGGATATTTATTTTTTAAATACTCTAATAGCAAATCTGAATGAATTATTACACCATTTTGTATTTCATTCTTTTCTCCAAACATAGAGCATAGGTAGTTACATTTTTTATCTGAAAGATGTTCAGTTCTTAACAATGAATTACTAAATGTCAGTCTTGCTGAAATGCCATATTCCTTCATTAATGCTAAAACTTCTTTTGGATTATTTTCTCCAAAGCCAACACGGCCTCCGCCCCAAACACAATCAGCCGGAGCTCCATATATAGAACCAATATCGCACCAGTCATAAAAATATTCTCTATGTTCACGAAATAATGGTAAAAACTCACTATACAGCCCGTAAAATTCAAATAATCCGGGAAGATGATAATATGCTGTTTCTTTTTTTAACATTATCAGCCTATTCCTCCAAGCATTGCTCCAGCCACAAGTGCTATAAACGCTAATGGTACAAGCACATATTTTCCAAGTGGCATAAACCATTTTCCAATCGGCTTATTATTGCCTTTATTTACTGCACTAATTGCAAAATCCTTCCCTGCAACCCAGAAGAACATAATTGCTGCAAGCATTGCACCTAATGGACAAATATAAATTGATACTGCATCCATCCATCCTGAAACAATCCCCTGAATAACAAGCGCAACTGCGCAGCCAACTACCGCTATACTCAAAACAGCTACCGGTCTTTTAAATTTTAATCTTTCTTCCAATGTTGCTATCGGTGCCTCATATAAATTTACAAGAGAACTCATTCCCGCAAATAAAACGCAAATATAGAAAATTATTCCTACAATCTTTCCACCCTGCATTCCATTAAATACATTTACAAGATAGATAAACATAAGTCCCGGTCCGCCTGAAGACAATTCTGCTCCACCAACAGCCATTCCCGGAATTATTACAAATGCTGCAAGTAATGCTGCTACTGTATCAAATACTGCTACGTTTCTTGCAGAACTTACTACATTTTCTGATTCACTTAAATATGAACCATAAATTACTGTTCCATTTCCTGCTATTGATAATGAGAAAAATGCCTGTCCAAATGCATAAATCCACAATCTCGGGTCAAGCAATCCTTTAGGATTTATTGTAAATATGTATTTATATCCATCACTTGCACCCGGAAGCGTAAATACATAAATTCCTAATCCCAAAAACAATACAAAAAGAAGTGGCATCATAAATTTGTTTGCCCTTTCGATACCACCGGCAATTCCAAATGCCATTATTACGGCTGTAACAATTACTGCGATTACAAGCCATAAGTTATTTCCATAGCTTGTAGCTGTACTTCCAAACATGCCGCCAATAGCATCCATATCATGTCCCATATCTGAAAGCTGACCTGTAATTGCTAAATATGTATATTTAAATATCCATCCTACAACTACCGTATATCCTATTGCTAATGCTAATGAACCGATAACCGGAAGTGCACCAATCACTTCTCCGATTCTTTTATTACCTGTCCTAACTTCAGTACATTTGCCAAATGCTTTAATAGGTCCACCTTTAGCAGCTCTTCCAAGCGCCATTTCTTCGATAAGCCCTGTTGCCCCAATTAAAATAACAAATAAAACGTATGGGATTAAAAATGTCATACCTCCCCAGTCTGACACCATATAAGGAAATCTCCAAATATTTCCCATTCCTACTGCTGACCCTATGCATGCAATTACAAAGCCTGTTCTACTCTTAAACCCGTCCCTCTTTTTTTCCATTAATTTTTATCCTTTCCTTTTTCAGTCATACCTTAAATATTGTATCACATTATAGGGATTATTATAGTTAAATTTTACTCAATATGTTATAATTAGATAATGTAATTTGGTTCGGAAAATTAATACTTTTATTGCTTCTTTGTAAGCAAATTATTACTAAATTTTGCGAAAGGAGAGATTATTGTGGCACAAGATAATTCAAAAGATAACTCAGCTAATAAATATACAAATAAGTATACTAAAAAAACTAGTATCCAAAAATTTCTTTTACTCTTATGCAATATTATTATGATTGTAGTGGCACTTTTATCTTCCTACTCCTATTCTATTACTACGGAAAACAAAAGCGTCGCCTTACGTTTAGATAATTTCTGCGACTCTACTGACTCTATGAAACAGCTTACTGAAAGCTATTTACATGCAGAAAAAGGATATGTCGATAACTGGGCTCACTACATTTCCAGCAATAATATGACTATAGATGAAGCAATAAAATTTGTGCAGAATATTAACACACAGGGCAACCGCTATGCACACTTCGTTGATATGGATGACTTCTCAGCTATTTCTACTATTGCAGATAAAAATGGAAATTACTCTGTTAACTGTTACAAAACATTTTATGATACAGATACCAATGCATGTCATGCAATGATTAAAAAAATGCAGAATATGTTTAAATCACAATCCGGTCAGGTTTATGTTCTTGGTAAATATCGCGTTGACGGACTACAACAGACTGTCATCAGTGTTGGTACTAGAGTTTATTTAAATATTGGTAACAATAAGACAAAGCCTTACCTGCTTTTAAGATTGCTTCCTGTTGATTACCTAAAAAATGCATGTGCATTTCCAACTGAATATAAATCAGCAGAAATCAGTCTTATTAACTCTAACGGTGAATATGTTATTCAGTCTCCTTCGATGAAATCAAGAACTTTTTATGACTATATTCGCGGATACAATTTTCAAAATGATTACAATAAAGTCGACGAGCTTGCTAACAAAATTAAATCGTCCGATAGTGGCTTGCTTCAATACAAAGACTATCGTAACGAAAATTGCTATTGGTACTATTCAAGTTTTGGAAAAAATTTAGATTTATACATCATAGGATATATTCCTGTAAAGGATATTAATTCAGTTAATATGAACTGGAGTATTGTTGCAATTATATGTGGAACAGTATTGTTTTTAACAATTCTTGATACATTTTACATATTATCAATTAATCATAGTTTAAGAAAAGCTGCAAGTGAAGCTGAACATGCAAGTCAGGCAAAAACACAATTTTTGTCCACTATATCCCACGATATCCGTACTCCAATGAATGGCGTTTTGGGAATGACTCAAATTGCGAAAAAACATTTAAATGATCCTGAATATATGGGCGAATGTCTGGATAAAGTTTCTCTTGCCGGAAATCATCTTTTAACATTAATAAATGATATTTTAGATATTTCAAAAATTGAGAGTGGGAAAATGGCTATTTCTATAGAACCTTTTTCACTTAAGGACTGTGTAAATGAAGTTGTTAGTATTATTCGCCCTCAGGCTGAATATAAAGGCATTTCGCTTGAGGTTAATATGCATGACATTATTTACGAAACTTTGTCAGCTGATCCTTTACGACTTAATCAGATAATAACTAATCTTTTAACTAATGCCGTAAAATATACTGACAATGGTGGAAAAGTTTTATTTGATATAAGTCAGTCACGATTACCGGATGATGACGAAAAAATACGACTAAAAATTGTTGTCTCTGATAACGGAATCGGTATGACTAAAGAATTTCAGGAAACAATGTATAATTCATTTACCAGAGCTCTTGACAGTCGAACTAATAAAATTCAGGGAACCGGTTTAGGCCTTGCCATTATTAAACAGCTTGTAGATTTAATGAACGGCTCAATTGATTGTAAAAGCGAATTAAGGAAAGGAACTACATTTACTGTTTACCTTGATTTAGCAGTACTTAACGAACACAAGCATTTAGATACAGTAAATCCGGATTCATTATATGAAAAAAATTATGATTTTTCTTCATTACATGTACTTGTTGCAGAAGACAATGATTTAAATTGGGAAATTATTAAAACAATGCTTTCCGAATATAAAGTTTCATGTGACCGTGCCGTAAATGGTCTTGAATGCATAAACACTTTGACTTCCTCTTCCAAAGGCTTTTATGACTTAATTTTAATGGATATCCAAATGCCTGTACTGAACGGAAAAGAAGCTACACGTAAAATCAGGGAAAACGAAGATGCGTATATACGAAATATTCCTATTGTAGCAATGACTGCTGATGCATTTGCTGAAGACATAAAGGCATGTAAAGAAGCCGGAATGAATGCTCATATACCAAAGCCTATTAATATGAAACAGATATTATCAATTTTAATAACTGTATTAAAGAAGGACTATAAGTTTTAAAAAACTTTAAGAATGGAGGCTAATTATTTAGGAGCAGGTGTCTATGAAAATTCCGAAGTTGCTGCTAAAGCCTTTGTTTTAGAATGTAGCAAATAATAAAAACAAATACCCGGTTGTGAACCATTTTCACAACCGGGTATTTTTGATAAAAAACTATAAAATAGCATTTTTAAAATTCTTAATTTATTATCTGTTTTCTTTTACTTACATAATTTGTTACTGCGACAAATATAAAACTGGAAATTACTATAACTGCCCCATTTATTAACAATGGTTTAATGCTTTCAAAATTAAAAACTTCCATAGTTTTTATCAGTTGGTTATTTGCTACATAATAATATGTTGGCAATATATGTGCTATTTTCAATACATAATCAGGCATGTATTCAAATGGCACAAAGCATCCACAAAGAAATGATGTGCCGAGTGCTATTACATTTACTATTCCACCAATAGCATTCTTATTCTGCGTAATATTTCCAATTAAAAATCCTATGGTCAGACTGCATATCGTAAATACAAATGAATTTATAACATAGCCTAAACCATTTGAACTAAACATTAAGTCTTTAAACAAAATCAATGCCAAAATCATATATAAAATCCACATTGCAAATATTACTATGGAATTTGATAATAGTACGATTCTATTATATTTTTTGTAATTGAAACTGCTTATAATTGTTCTCTTTCTTACAGTCTCATCATTTAAACTTGCTAAAATCATACTGATGCAATACACACATCCTGCAAGCAAGGCGTAATTTAGGATATTAAAATACTGTGTCATGCTGCTTAACTTTGATGTATCTAAAGTCGTTTTCATATAAACCTTTGTATCTTTGTCCACAACTTTATTTACTTTTGAAATTAACTCAGCTCCACTATAATAATCCTTGTAAATAAGCACGGTTTTTATGTATTTTTCCACCATCATTTGGGCATATGAAGAATATTCATCACCACATGATTTATATTCCAACGAAGGATTCTTTCCATCTAATAAATTTTTTCCAAAATCTTTTGGTATATAAATTACATAATTTACGTCTCTGTAAAAAATTGCATCATTTATTTTGTCTTCGTCTTTTGTATCTATATCTTTTATTTCTGAATGTTTACTTATATAATCCTCAAAGCCTTTAGCAATATTATCTTCACTGTCTTTATTTACAATTAACACACTTGGTTTTGAATCTTCAAAATTTGTCATATTATTACCTGATGTCTGATTAAGTGCTGTTATTGCAACAAGTATGGCAGTATATAAAATAACCATTCCCTTTAATTTATTTAATATCTTTAAAATAGTCTTAAATACTGTCATACTTTTCCCTCCTTAAGCTAACAAACGAAATTAATAGACAAATTATGATAAATATAATCAAATAAATGATATCTCTAAAATATCTGTCTAAAGTATCGTAATAGTATAATGAATAAAAGCCATCAGTTATTAAGTTATTTGGATTTATCAGATTAATTATAGGCACATTTTTATCAATTACATATTTTAATGTAACTCCCATCATTCCTGAAAAAACAGAAAAGAACATTGTAACAGCAATAGTTATTCCTGTCTTAGCACCTTCTGACACTCTGAATATTGAAGCAATTACTACCCCTAGTGCAATTCCTGCCAGATTTCCTACCATGGAAAGTAAAATAATTAACAAAAGATTTTCTCCAAAATCAACTTTTATTACAAATGTCAAAAATGCCATAAGTACCGCAAGTCCTACCAGACTTACCGCATAACTTCCTATAGTCGAACTCAAAATAATTGTGCTTTTTTTATTTGGTGACACGGAAATTCTTTTTCCCTTGCTACTCATATTCGCCAGACAGTTATTTATTGCAGTCAACCCGAATATTCCACCATACATACACATCATCGCAATTAAAGTATAATATTCTATTTGCATATAACTTAAATTTGAATTAGAAATATTTTTCAAATTAACTTGTTCATTATTAATTTTGTCTAATATTTGATTTACTATTTTGTCTGTATCGAATGTAAAATTCCCGTTTGCTATTTCGTTTTCTATATTTTTTTCGGTCAATTCTTCTACTATTGTTTCATTCTGTCTGATTTCATTTATGACAAACTTAAGTAATGTTTGATATGTACCATTTGCCTTTACTACAACCTGCGGTTCGTCGTTCTTAAATACAACATATCCTTCAATTTTAGAATCATCTAATAGCGAATCTGCTTTTTTATTACTTACATATTTGATATTAAATAATTTGTCTTTATTATCATTATCCGATAATTCTTTTAATGCGTTTTTGTATATTTCCTGCGTTTCAAATTCGTCATTATCTACGACTGCAATATCAAACACTTTTAATACTTCATCTTTTTCTATGTTGGAAAATGCCATATTGAAAAATATTCCAAGAATAATCGGAAAGGCAAATGTCCAAAAGACTAATATTTTATTTTTAAACAATGTTTTTATCGTATATTTCAAATTATGAATAAACATTAATCTCTTAATTCCTTTCCTGTTAATTTCAAAAATACATCATTTAATGTAGGTCCTACACGTTCTATTTTTTCTTCAATATTTGCCTGTTGTTTCAGTTCTTCGCTTGTTCCCTGGGCTATTATTTTTCCTTTATCAAGAATTATAATTCTATCGCAAAGTATCTCTACCTCTTCCATATAATGTGTTGTGTAAACTATTGTGGCACCATCGTCTCTTAATTTCTTAATTCCATCTAAAATATTGTTTCTACTCTGTGGGTCGACTGCTACTGTTGGTTCATCAAGAAAAATAAGTTTTGGTTTATGTGCTATTCCACAGGCAATATTTAATCTTCTTAAAAGTCCCCCTGAAAGTTGTTTTGGCAAATATTTTTTAAATTCACCAAGTCCTACTAATTCAATGGCATCTTCTACATATTGCTTTCTGATATTTTTATCTTCTATGTATAATCCACAAAAATAGTTTATATTGTCATATACATTTAATTCATTAAATACTGCAACCTCCTGAAAAATGACTCCAATTTTCGATTTTATATCGTACGAATCGGGTTTCATATCCTTACCAAATATTTTTATGCTTCCGTTCTGATATTTAAGCAATGCTAAAATTGAATTTATAGTTGTACTTTTACCACTTCCGTTAGGTCCAAGTAATCCTAATATTTCTCCTTCATATACATCAAATGATAAATTATCAACTGCCTTTTGTTCTTTATATTCTTTAGTTAGATTTTTTACCTCTATTACTTTTTCCATATTGCCTCCATAATTTTTCTTTTCATATTGTGATTAAATTATATCATATGTTAATTTGATTATGTTTTATATTTTGAATTCCTTCCCCAGCCGGCAGATTTTTTCATAGCAAACACGTTGATTTTCCTTCCCCCAGCCGGCAGATTTTTTCATAGCAAACACGTTGATTTTCCTTCCCCAGCCGGCAGATTTTTTCATAGCAAACACGTTGTTTTTTTTATTTTGCTGCGCCGCTTATTGTAAGTTCAAAAGATAAACTCGCCTATCGGCTCAG
>OGZO01000684.1_pt1 | contig 25395 bp, 20 predicted proteins | sample 1576721 | NCBI WGS metagenome assembly OGZO01 (sample SAMEA3541516, study PRJEB24748) | human gut metagenome | biome: human gut; feature: human-associated habitat; material: faeces | place: China | collected 2012 | reverse complement strand
CATCACCCGAAGTGCAAACGGATCGGCAAGCTGATCGGAAATACCGCGTCCCTGTGCAAATGCACGCACCAGATATCCAAGAACTGCTGTCCCCCGATCCTCTGCAAAATGGCATAATGCATGAAGCAGTGTATCATACACCGGATACCCCAGTCTCGACTGTATACTGTAAACCGTCTTCTGCACTTTCTGCGCATCTGTCTGTACTTCGATCTCCCTGGCAAACAAAGTCATTTCTCCTTCACCGGCCGCAATGGAAATACTGTCTGTATAAGGAGCTTTCATTTTATTTTTGCACACAAACGCATCGAAAAGTGCTGTAAAAATTCCTTCCAGAGAATCCTCACATCGAAGCACGATCTGTTCACTCATACTACAATTTCCCCCCTGTCATCAAACAGTGATAACTGCTCATAGGTCTGCACCGTTCCATCCGAAAGCAGCATCTGCATCGGACGTTCCTGATACATCAGATTCCGTGTAATATATCCTTCCTCCATACGGGTATGATACATCATCTTTCCTTTACAGGTGATAAAATACACTGCACGTTTCAGAACAACACCGATCTTCTTTAAATCTGAAAAATCCAGCTTTGCGTACCGCCGGGCCGCCATAATCCGGCGGGCACTTTTTGTTCCGATCCCCGGCACACGAAGCAGCGTATAATAATCCGCACGATTAATTTCCACCGGAAACAGTTCCAGATGGTGCACTGCCCAATTACACTTCGGATCAATCTGTTCGTTAAAATTCGGATTTTTCTCTGACAGCAATTCATCTGCGCGGAATCCATAAAACCGCAACAGAAAATCTGCCTGATAGAGCCTGTGCTCACGTAACAATGGTGGCCCAGGCAAATCTGGCAGGGAACTGTCATGATTCACATTGATAAATGCAGAATAGAATATCCGCTTCATCTCAAACTTCTGATACAAAGCTTCTGAAACCGAAATGATCTGATAATCACTTTCATCCGATGCCCCGATCACCATCTGTGTGCTCTGTCCTGCCGGCACAAAATAATGATCCGGCCGCATCAATCCCCGCGTTGTCTGCGGAAGCTTCTTTTGCACGTTTCTCACTCTGCTGGAATTCTCCCCACCGGCAATTTCTTCTCCCCAGCTTTGTACTGCACTCTGTCGCGCTTTATGCTCCCGGATGGCAGCAATTCCGTCGTGGTAGTCCTGCAGACGGGCATAACTTTCCTTCATCTCTGCCATCTGGTTATAATAGGTTTTCTCATCCAGATACATCCGGCTTTTCATACTCGATACCCCGTGAAACTCGCGGCTTTGCCGAATTCCATTCTGTAACTGGCGCATCGGGGAAAGGATGTTTTTACGCACTTTGTTAGGCGCAATCTGCCGCAGCGCATCGGCCGTGGGAAGTTCTAAATTTACACTCATGCGGTCTGCAAGATACCCCGTTAATTCCAGCAGATCCGCTGATGCTCCCGGAATTCCTTTTACATGTATATATCCGTTAAAATGATATTTTGTGCGCAATAAATAAAGGGTCTCATATAAAAGTCCCATGGTATAATCCGGAGAATGTAAAATTCCGGAACTTAAGAACAATCCTTCGATATAATTTCTGCGGTAAAATTCCATCGTGAGCTTACAGATTTCCTCCGGTGTAAAACTGACACGCTTCACATCATTGCTGCAACGGTTCCTGCAATATTTGCAGTCATAGATACAATCATTGGTATATAAAATCTTAAGCAGTGAAATGCAGCGCCCATCCCCGGTAAATGCATGACAGATTCCACTTGCATATGCGTTTCCCGTATGTGTACCATCTCCTCCACGCTGCACCCCGCTGGAAGTACACGCAACATCATATCTGGCAGCTGCCGAAAGTATGGTTAGTTTTTCCATGATACGATCCATCTGCAAAATTTCTCTCATATCCAGTATCCCTCCGCAAAAACGCCGAACATCCGTTCTTTTTACATCATATCACAAGAACAAATGTTCGGCAAGCGCAATTTTTCTTTTATTTTATATGAGCTGCGAGCAGTCTCCTATCTGCCCTGATGCAGCATCCATGGATAAATCAGTGAAATCGCTCCGCCGATTCCGGCAGAAGCTGCACAGGTAAACACTAAAGCCCCTGCAATTCCGCCAAAGAAATATCCAATTGCCAGAAAAACGGCAACAATTACTAAAATAATGCAACGCAGCAAAATCTGGATCATACTCTTAACCGTATCCATCGCAGACGCCGGAACAAGAGCTTCCAGCAAAAGCCCAACTTCCGAAAACATAAAATCCGCCACCAGATACGTCAGATACCACAGAATCATAATCCCCGGGTTTTCATGCAAAAGCAATGCCGAAACCACCAGTGCCGGAAGCAGATCCATCGCGCAGAGGGATGTTCCTGCAAGCACCCCGAAGAAAACTTTCTTGTATGGATTCTCTGGCACCAGAAACAGCCAGTTTCGCGCAGTCTCCTGTGCAATCGGATTTCCCATATTCCGGAAGAAAAGTACAAAAAACAAAATACAGCCCGGCACCAGAAATCCGGACACCTCCATGATCCTGACACAAAACAGGGAAATACCGACACTGACCAGCAGGTAAAACAGCATCGTATTGGTTATGATTCCAAATTTTGCCGTACGTTTACGGCAATAAATTTCCTTTGTAAAAAACACGGATGCGCCCCAGCCCTTTAAGTTTCCTTCCTTTTGCTGCTTTTTTGCATGTGCTTTTCCTGCGATAACCCGTCCTTCTTTTGCTGCCTCAAGCATCTGTGCACGTTTTCCCGCGGAAGCCAGCGCATCTTCGTAAAAATCCGCTTTCATATGCCAGATGGCAAAAATCAGTACCGCCACACTTACAAGCAGCAATCCCAGATAAACCAGAAACGAAAACAGTTCCCCATTCACTGCACACATAATCATGCCTTTGTACCAGCCGATGACCGGAAGATACCGCAGCCAGTGACTGGCAAAAGTCATATGTGCTGCTTCAAGCAGGTTCTGCCCATTCGCCAGATATGTTCCTCCTGCAATCATTCCAAGCAGTACAACAATTCCCACGATCAAAGGAAACACATATGGTTTTAATTTTTCGTGTGTGGTGCAGACCGTATATGTCAATACAATCATAAGTCTCTGAAACACCAGAAGCAGAATCCACCCTGCAAAAATGGCTACAACTGCCGATGCCCCCAATCCCATATTTACAACGAGATTTGGAATCTGAAAAACCAGATATATGGACGCGAAAACTGTTGCCACCATCTGAAAACTCAGTCGAAACATCAACACGGACTGTGGTTTCATCGGTGCCGTAAACAACAGATTCACGTCTGCCATCTGGAAAATATCCGTACCGTCCTTAGAACCGGAATACATTCCCCAAAGTAATATCGCAAGAAAAACAATCATCACTCCGGCTTCCACATAGGTTTTGATTGCGGCAATCTCCTGTGGCGTTTTTTGCGTTTCTTCCTCTTCCGTTGCTTCTTCCTGTACGCGATCAGCCTCCGAAGACGATTCCACGGTTTCCACCGACTGTTGCTTTTCTACCATGGAACCGACCACGCCAGCAATCAGTCCAAATATGATTCCAAATCCAAAAATGGCAAGAATGATCACGAGAAATGTACTTCGAAACATCTTTTTTATCGTGTTCCAAAAGGTATGCCATGCATAATAACCCCATAACCGCATCGCCTACACCTCTCTCTCCAGAGCCGCGCCCTCTGTAATCTCAAAGAAAATATCTTCCAGACTTTTATTGTTATCCTTTAAATTTTCACGTTCAACCACAGCGGCTACCCGCCCCTGTTTCATGATATAAGTGGTATCCCATAATTCTTCCATACTGTCAATCATGTGCGTGCTGACCAGTACCATGCAGCCACTGTCCCGCAATTCCTCAAACACCTTTTTCAGTTCTTTGATGGCATGTGGGTCCAGTCCGATCATTGGCTCATCAAACAGTACCAGCCGTGGTCTCGGCAAAAGTCCACAACAGATGGACAGTTTCTGCTGCATCCCTTTTGACAGCTCATCCCCGAATTTTTTCTTCTTATCTGTCAGATCAAACCGTTCCAGCAATGCATCTTTATAGGCTTTATAATCCTTTAATTTATATGCCCGTGCAATAAATTCCATATGTTCATCCACAGTCAGGTTCGGATACAGCGATGGAATTTCCGGAATATATCCCATGATCTTTTTCGCCTCGATGGACTTATTTTCGAGACCGTTTACCTGTATCTGTCCCTGATATTTCAGAAATCCCATAATACATTTTATAATCGTGCTTTTTCCTGCACCGTTAGGTCCAAGCAGTACTCCGATGCGCCCATCCTCTATGGTAAGATTGATATCATCATTTGCAAGCACCCTGCGGTATCGTTTCGTCACATGTACAACTTCTAACATAACCATTTCCCTTTCTTTTTCTTACTAACATGTTCCATGTGTTTACGATATCACATTCATTTGCTGCAAACCATCTTCTTTTCCTTAAAAAACCTTAACGCTTCCTTAATATCTCTTCGCGCATTTGCCCACGCCCTTCCTCTGGTATTTCTCGCCAATCACATAACCGATCTCCCCAATTGCAAGCTGTGGATACGGAATATCCATCGTAACATATCCGATGCATGCTCCACTTTGTTTTTCTGTAATAAGCCATGCGTTCTCATTATCTGCCAGTACATTTACAAAGGACTGCATCTGCTCACCAGCTACTGTTATTGTCCTTAACCACTGTGGAATAAAAAACGAGGCCATCGCAAGCGACGGCCCCATCTTAATATTACTCTTCTTCTCTGTGCATGGAGAATGTTTCCATATGATAATTCTTCAAATTGTCAAGAATCTGACGATCATCTGCTTTCTGAAGAAGTTCGTCACGGAACTTCTTTGTCACAAGCATATCGTTAAAGGAGCTTGGTCCACCGACGCAGCCACCTTCACATGCCATACCTTCAATGAAGTCATCCGGCAGCTTGCCAGCCTTCATAAGCATCAGGAACTTGCGGCACTCTGCGGCACCGTTTGCCTTGCATACTTTCGGCTCAATGCCAGCTTCCATCTCTTTCATGCTCTCGACAACTGCTGCGGTAACTCCACCGGAGTTTGCGAAACGCTTGCCGTATACGGAAGACTCCTGATAGCTGGTATCGCTTGGCTGCAGTTCTACGCCCTTGGCACTCATGATGGCACGCATCTCACTGTATGTCAGTACATAATCTGCATTGCCCTCAATCTTCTGATCGACAACTTCAGACTTCTTTGCTACACATGGTCCGACAAATACAGTCACAGCATCCGGATCCTGTGCTTTGATCATACGGGATACCGCACACATTGGAGAGATGGTTGTGGAAATCTTATCTGCCATCTCCGGGAAGTGCAGACGCACCATATTGACAAATCCCGGACAGCAGGAAGTTACTTTCTTCTCTCCTGCCTTGTATGCCTCTACCCACTCTGCGGCTTCGGAAGCAGCGGTCATATCTCCACCTAATCCGGCTTCGATAAATCCGTTGAATCCAACTTCCTGCATAGCTTTCTTCCAGCTTCCCATTGTGATGTTTGCACCAAACTGTCCCTCGGTAGCAGGTGCTGCAATCACGTATACTTTCTTATCAGACTTTAAGGCATTGATGACATCAACCATAAATGTCTTAGATCCGATTGCTCCGAACGGACAGCTATGGATACATTTTCCGCAGCGGATACACTTGGAATCATCAATCACGGAAATACCATATTCATTGTATGTAATAGCGTTGACCGGACATGCAAACTTACATGGTCTCTTCAAATGCGCGATTGCATTGTAAGGACATGCAGCTGCACATCGTCCACACTCTTTACATTTCTGCGGATCAATGTGGGAACGATGACGTCCCGCCTCAATGGCACCGAATTTACATGCATTGATACATGCCTTTCCCATACAGTTCTGACAGTTTTCTGTAACGGTATAACTGGAAATCGGGCAGTCCTCACAGGCTGCACTGATTACCTGAATCACGTTTCCATTATCCTCCGGTCCCGGGGCTTTGCCCTCTGCAAGACGGACACGCTGGCGGATAATTTCTCTTTCTTTGTAGATACAACAACGGAACTGTGGTGTCGGGCCCGGAATCAGACGAACCGCGATGTGGTCTCTCTGAGCATCAAGAGTCCCTTCAAATGCCAGTTTTGCGACTTCACGCAGAACCGCATGCTTGATCTTGATTACATTTTCATCAGCGTACATAAAATCTCCTTTGCTTTTTCGTGGTTTCTATTAAGCATAATATGTTTTTATTGTACATAAATTTTCATTAAAAAGCTATAGATGTATCTATCAAAATACATCAGACGGTGCGATTTTATGGATAATATGAATACGATGGACTTCAATCAGAAAATTGATGTTTCTCTGCGCGCTTCGCTTGAGGCAACTCCCGTCGAACGAAACGCTTCCGATGATCTGTCCACAGGGAGCAGCTCTGACGGGTTCTGGAACCTGATTGTTCTGTACACCGGTTCTCCACAGACGTTACAGAATGAATTTCCTTCCTCTTCCTTTACCTTTCTCCTTGGAAATTATGCCATAGTGAAAATCTCCGAGGACGACATTCCATCACTTGCCGCCTTTCCACAAGTAATATATATCGAACGTCCAAGACAGCTTTTCTTTGAGATTGTTTCTGCCCGGCAGGCTTCCTGTCTGAGTGCCATTCAGGAAAACAGCAGCTATGGTCTGACCGGAAAAGGCATTCTGATTTCTGTGATAGACTCCGGTATTGACTATGCGCATCCCGATTTTTGCAATCCGGACAAAACCACACGGCTGGTTGCTCTCTGGGACCAGACCATCCTCGCTGATCCTTCTGCTGGACGCTTTGCCCCCGCCGGTTATTCACAGGGTACACTTTTTTCTCCGGAACAGATCAATGCGGCACTTCAGGCAGACACTTTTGAGCAGCGCATGGAACTTGTACCCAGCACAGATGTCACAGGGCACGGAACCCATGTCGCCGGTATTGCTGCCGGAAACGGCCGTGCCTCCGGCGGACTCTACCGCGGAGTTGCCCCGGAATCCTCACTTCTTGCCGTCAAACTCGGCTCGCCCGATCCAAAGGGATTTCCAAACACGATCGAACTGATGCAGGCGGTCGATTTTTCCGTAAGATATGCCCTCGAACATACCGTGCCTCTTGTCATCAACCTGAGTTTTGGAAATACTTACGGCTCCCACAGCGGAACATCCCTTCTGGAAACCTACCTGGACTATGTCTCAAATCTCGGACGCATTAATATTGTTGTCGGAAGTGGAAATGAGGGAAACAACGGCGGGCATGCCAGCGCCCGACTGGCTTCTTTAGAATCTGCCAGAATTGAATTTGCCGTTGGAAATTATGAATCTTCTCTTTCGATTCAGATCTGGAAAAATTATTGGGATGATATTCGTTTTCAGCTGACTCCTCCGGGACTCGGAACCTCATTTAAAATTCCCAATCAGCCCGGCAGCTGGCGCTTTTCCTTTGGCACCACACAGATTCTGGTGTACTACGGACTTCCCTCCCCTTATAGTCTGTATCAGGAAATTGCCATCGATTTGCTGCCGCGGCGGGACTATATTTCGGGAGGTGTCTGGTTTTTTACCGCAGAAGCACGGTCTGTCATCGAAGGAATTATTGATCTGTGGATGCCGGCGGCCGCTATCCGCGGGACTGCCACACAATTTCTCACGCCGACAACGGAAACCACTCTCACGATACCTTCCACTGCCGGAAATGTCATTACCGTCGGTGCCTACGATTCTTCCACCAATACGCTCGCCCCTTTTTCCGGCAGAGGATATACCTGGAATACCGGACAGGTCAAACCGGATCTTGTCGCTCCCGGTGTCGACATCACCAGCTGTGCTGTCGGGGGCGGTTACGAATCCCGAAGCGGCACCTCCATGGCTGCTCCTTTTGTAAGCGGCAGCTGCGCACTGCTCATGCAGTGGGGCATTCTACAGAACAATGATCCCTTTCTATATGGCGAAAAAATGAAAGCATATCTGATCCGAGGTGCCAGACAGCTTCCATTTTCCGTTTCCTACCCCAATCCGCAGAGCGGATACGGAGCACTCTGCGTCAGCAGCAGCCTGACGTTTGTGTGATATGCTCCACTACTCTGCGATAAAGGCTTCATAAAATTTTTCTTTTGGCACAGGTTTTCCAAAGTAAAATCCCTGGATCATCTCTGCCTTTGTTTTCTTTAAAATATCTACCTGCTCTTTTGTCTCGATTCCCTCGACGATACAGTGAATTCCCAGATCATTGATCATGGAAGTCATATAGTCGAGGAGAATCCGGCTTTTGCGGTTATTGGTAATTTCGGTTACCATAGACCGGTCAATCTTTGCAGAATCAAAATCATACTGGATCAGTACCGCAAGATTGGAATAATGACTTCCGAAATCATCCATTGACAGTCTGAATCCGAGTTCTTTGAGGCTGTTTGCAACATTTTCAATCAGAACATGATCCATGTCTCCCACGGTCTCCGTTACCTCAATATGGATCAGTTCCACCGGAATATCATATTTTTGAACCATCTGCGTTACTTTTTCAATAAGTTCCGGATACATGATCGTCATCTTCGAGAAATTCACGGATATTGGCACCGTACGATGTCCTTCCCGGATCTGTTCCTTCTGATAACGAAATACTTCATCCAGAACAAACAGGTCAATCATATGCACCAGATTGTAATGTTCCAGCACCGGAATAAACATCCCCGGTCCCACAATGCCCAATTCATCATCCAGCTGCCGGATCAGTGCCTCCGCGCCCTCTGTGCGCCCTGTGTGGATATCCACTTTCGGCTGCAGATATACCAGATACCTTCCACGCTCCATCAGATCGTTGATCTCATCTATCACGCTCTGCTCCATGCGCTTCATCACGGTTGTGCCATGCATCAGCTTAAGCTTATCGTTGCTCATAAGAACCTCTGCCTCTGCAATCTGGCTGCGTGTCTGCGGATGCGCACTCCAGCTGTATCCCATCGCCACGCCAAAGCCAAGTCCGGCAAGCCTTTTCTGCAGATTTTCCACCTGCTGCTCCATTTCCTGCCGTTTAATGTTGATACACAAAATCAGCATCTCATCCTCATCATACCGGTAAATCCGGTAATTGGGAAACATGGATTTCAATAGTTCCGCAACTTCCATCAGTCTGCGGTTGCCGCTGATATAGCCAAACTGTTTATTAATCTCCGACAGATGGATCACATCGGTCGTGATTACGCCAAGTGAACGAAACATATTGTCCGCACCAGTGCGTGCCATAACGGACAATCCCTCCCGGTTCCAGAGACCTGTCAGTTTGTCATGTGTGCGGTCATATTCCTGCTGTTCCTGAAGATTGCGAAGTTCAATCCGCGCAGCCAGTGTCGTGCCAAGCATGGAAAGAACATCGGCCTCCTCGAGGTGTCTGTGTGGGTTTAAAACCATTAAAATTCCAAGCAGATGATCTCCGGTATACAAAGAAATCCCGGCTGCAGACCATGCACGTAGTTCTGCCAGATATTCATAGATCACCGGATGACTTTCTCTCAGCGACTTGATATCCGGAATCACCACGTCCCCGAGTTGTCCTATTTCCTGAATAACTCCTTCTGCATCTCCTGACTCAATTTCCTCGGTCACAAGTCTTGCCATCATCTGTGCCGTATCCCTGTGACACTCTTCCACATAGCGGATACCGCCCTCTTTTGCATAGGCAAGCACAACACAGTCCGCGTCAAAATACTGGCGCAGCGCTTCAAATGTCTGCATAAGGGCATCTCCGATTCCCTCGCTTCCAAGCGCTTCCATACAGGTACGGAGCTGTCTTAACATGGATTTTTCATTGCCTTGTGCGAGAATCGGTTCCACCGGATCTGCCGTTTCCGGCTCCTGATTTTCTTTGATCTGATCATAAAAAACAATCCGGTTTTTTCCGCCTCTTTTCGCCGCGTAAACTGCCCGGTCTGCCTCATAATAAAAATCCGGAAAACTGATTCTTCGTCCGTCCAGTTTCGCAGCACCGATAGATACGGAATATTCCATATCAAAGATAATCTTTTTCAAATTTTCACGCAGGGAGACACAAAATTCTTCCATTTCAACAGAATTCTGAAAGCCGGAAGCAAACACCGCGAATTCATCTCCCCCAAGCCTGCCGACAATTCCCCGGTCACCGGTCACTTCACTTAAAATACTTCCGGTCTGGCTTAAGACCATATCCCCTACCGCATGTCCCTGCGTATCATTGATCATTTTAAAATCATCAATATCAAGCATGACAAATAAGGCATTTGTTGTACATTCCGCAAGTTCTTTTGCACAGTATTCCTCAAATGCCTTATGGTTATACACATTCGTCAGTACATCAATCTCTGCCCGGCGCCGCATGCGTTCCGTGATGGCTTTCTCCTGCTGCACACAGCAAAAACGCCCCACCATACGGTCTGTTTTTCCATCTTCTTCCGCAATACTCACCAGATAAAAACGGTACCATTCCGGTTGATTTTCTTTTTCGCAATAACGGACATCGACCGTAACAGTCCCTTCTTTTTGCAGGCATGCATGCATCGCTCTGCGAAATACCTTTTTATCTTCCGGATCAATAAAAACAGATCCATAATGGTTCTTCTTTACATAGTCTTCGATATCAAAAAGGACCTCGAACCGGTCATTTTCTATCGCATAAACCACTGCCCGGTCTTCTTTTACATCATATTCTATCAATCTCTCATGGTTTTGCTCTGCAACCACCCTGAGAAGTTCATTTTGCTTTTCCTGTTCTTTCTGCTCCCGCATAGTAACCTCTTATCTACTGCAGAACCTGATCTGCCACGTTCTCCAATTCACAGAATTTGTGAATTTCAGGAACCTTGTCTTCTATTGTACCAAACCCGTATGCCGCATGAATAAATTTAACCCCCGCATCCATGCTTGCATCGTAATCTCCCTGAATATCACCTACATATACCGCATCATCCAATGCATTCCGCCTGTACAGTAACGCGATATTCTCTCCTTTTGATTTTTCATTATTTCCGTAGCACTCAGTATCCTCTATCAGATCGTGCAGTTTGTAATAATCCAGAAAAGCCTCTATATATCCGGACTGGCAGTTGCTTACAATATACAGATGATATTTTTTCTTCAACTGTTCCATTGTCCTGCGGATATCCGGGTAGAGAGTTGCTCCGTGTATCCGGAGATAATCATTTTCTTCTTCCCCACACTGTGCCAGAAGTTTCTGACGTTCGCCTTCTTCCAGATCCGGAAACAGAATCCGTGCGATCACATCCATCGTCTTTCCCATTACTGACTGGATGTCCTTTACAGTAATCGGTTTTCTGTCGTAGCCAGCTCTTTTTACGGTCTCATTCCAGGACTCTGCCACTTCCGCAGCGGAATCCCAGAGTGTTCCGTCCATATCAAATATGATTCCTTTTTTCATTATGCCTCGTCAATTGCCTTTCCGATATCATGGCGCATATACTTATTTGCGAAATCCACCCATTCGGTTGCCTCATAGGCTTTCTTTCTTGCTTCTTTTAAATCTTTTCCGGTTGCAGTAATGCCAAGGACACGTCCGCCGTTTGTTACGATGCGTCCTTCCTTATCGAATGCAGTTCCTGCATGGAAACAGAAGTAATCATCCTTGCCCTCGAACTTTTCAAGTCCGCTGATTGGGAATCCTTTCTCATAGGAAACCGGATATCCGTCAGATGCAAGTACAACACAGACAGCTGCATTGTCCTCAAACTGCAGATCAATCGTGTCAAGTTTTCCATCGACACATGCTTCCATGACATCAATGATATCATTTTTCATACGTGGAAGAACGACCTGTGCCTCCGGATCTCCAAAACGGGCATTGTACTCAAGAACCTTTGGTCCTTCCCCTGTCAGCATCAGTCCGAAGAAAATAACTCCGGTAAATGGTCTTCCCTCCGCAGCCATAGCATCTACAGTTGGCTGATAAATATACTTCTTACAGAATTCATCTACTTCTTTTGTATAGAACGGACTTGGAGAGAAATTTCCCATACCGCCGGTATTCAGTCCCTGATCTCCATCCTTGGCACGTTTGTGATCCTGTGCGGAAGACATGATGCGGATGGTCTTTCCGTCCACATAGGTCAGAACCGATACTTCACGTCCGGTCATAAATTCTTCGATTACCATCGTATTTCCGGCATTTCCGAATTTCTTATCTTCCATGATCGTACGCACGCCTTCTTTTGCCTCTTCGAGTGTATTACAGATCAGCACACCCTTTCCGAGTGCCAGACCGTCTGCCTTTAACACGATTGGCATCTTTGCCGTCTCAAGATATTTTAAAGCTTCTTCCGGATCGGTAAAGTTCTCGTAAGCAGCCGTCGGAATATGATACTTTTTCATCAGATCCTTGGAGAATGCTTTCGATCCTTCCAGAATCGCTGCATTTTTGCGCGGTCCGAATACCTTTAAGCCCTCTGCCTCAAAGACATCCACGATTCCGCCAACCAGCGGATCATCCATACCAACAATCGTAAAATCAATGGATTTTTCCTTTGCAAAGGCAACCAGTTTGTCAAACTCCATGGCACCAATCGGCACACACTCTGCCAATGCAGCAATTCCTGCATTTCCAGGTGCACAATAAATTTTATCGACCCGCGGACTTTTTGCAACACTTGTTACGATTGCATGCTCACGTCCACCGCTTCCAATTACAAGAACTTTCATGATTCTCCTCCTAGTTTGTGATGCTTTTTATTTACTGATATGTACTTTTTTGTCTGTCACTGTCACTTTTCCATTCGCAATCAGGTCAATCGCCTGTGGCATAATCTTCCACTCTGCCTGTTCCATGACACGGCGCTGCAGGATCTCCGGCGTATCGCCCTCCTGCACTTCTACCGCTTTCTGCAGAATGATCGGACCGGTATCCGTTCCCTCATCCACAAAATGAACGGTGGCACCTGTGACTTTGACTCCGCGGGCAAGTACCCCTTCATGCACTTTCAGCCCATAATATCCGGTTCCACAGAAAGACGGAATTAAAGACGGATGAATATTGATGATGCGGTTTCTGTACTTTGCAATCATCTGTTCCGGAATGACGACAAGGAATCCTGCCAGCACAACCAGATCCACCTCATACGCATCAAGTCTGCGCAGAAAATCTTCATTAAATGCCGCACGGCTCTCATACTCCTTCGGGCTGATGCATACTGCCTCAATTCCGTGCTTTTTTGCACGTTCCAAAGCGTATGCTCCCGGATTATTGCTGATCACTACCGCAATCTCTGTATTTGTGATTGTTTTTTGTTCAATTCCATCGATAATGGCCTGCAGATTGGTTCCGCCGCCGGATACACATACTGCGATTTTTAGCATAATGTTACACCCTTCTCTCCGTCTGTGATCTTACCAACCACATATGGAGTATCTCCGGCTGCTTTGATTGCTTCCATCGTCTTGTCCACGTCTGCCGGATCGACTGCAAGAACCATTCCAAGTCCCATGTTGTAAGTATTGTACATCATATGCTCATCTACATTTCCCTCTCTTGCCATAAGGGTAAAGATTGGAGGAACCGGGTAGCTGTTCTTTTCCACTACGGCATGCTTTCCTTCCGGAAGCATACGTGGAATATTCTCATAGAAACCACCACCGGTAATATGGCTGCAGGCTTTCACACGTACTCCAGCGTTCTTGATAGACTTCAATGCGCCTACATAGATACGGGTCGGAGCAAGAAGAGCCTCGCCAAGCGTTGTTCCAAGCTCATCCATATATGTATTTAAGGTTTCTTTGTCCATACGGAAAATCTTGCGCACGAGAGAAAATCCATTGGAATGTACACCGGAACTTGCCATACCGATCAGCACATCCCCGGCTTTTACGTCTTCTCCGGTAATGATATCCTTCTTGTCAACCACACCTACGGTAAATCCGGCCAGATCATACTCATCCTCCGGCATCAGTCCCGGATGCTCTGCAGTCTCTCCACCGATCAGTGCACATCCGGACTGCTTACACCCCTCTGCCACACCGCTTACGATCGTTGCAATTTTCTCCGGATAATTTTTTCCACATGCAATATAATCCAGGAAAAATAACGGTTCACCACCGGCACAGGCTACATCGTTGACACACATTGCAACGGCATCAATACCGATCGTATCATGCTTGTCCATCAGGAAAGCCAGTTTTACCTTGGTTCCGCATCCATCGGTTCCGGATAAAAGAACCGGCTCTTCCATATTCTTGATCGCATCCAGCGAAAAAGCACCGGAAAATCCGCCAAGTCCACCTAATACCTCCGGACGCATGGTTCCCTTTACAAACTTCTTCATCAGTTCCACTGACTCATATCCTGCTTCGATATCTACGCCCGCGTTCTTGTAATCCATTTATTTTTCCTCCTAATATCTGTGTTTTAATCTATTATTGTAACTTATAGTATATCGGGTATTTTTCGATTTTACCAATCATAAATGTTAATAAATCTAATTAGTAGTTCTTATATCCCACTTCCTGCAATCTGGCATCCTTTGCCTCAACCTGCTCTTTTAAGTTTTTCGAATACTCTTTCAGGCGTGCAAGTAAATCCGCATCACTGGTTGCAAGAATCTTTGCTGCAAGAATACCGGCATTTGCTCCGCCGTTGATTGCTACGGTTGCTACCGGAATACCGGTCGGCATCTGCACGATACTGTACAGGGAATCTCTTCCGCCAAGAGAAGTGGTGTGCATCGGGATTCCGATGACCGGCATCGGGAAGATTGCTGCGCACATGCCCGGCAGATGTGCTGCCATACCTGCACCTGCGATAATCACTTTAAATCCTTTTTCCTCCGCACTCTTTGCATATTCAAAAAATACATCCGGCTCACGGTGTGCGGAAATGATCGTCATCTCATAGCTGACGCCCAGCTGGTCTAAGATGTCGGCTGCCTTTGCCATGATCGGCATATCTGAATCACTGCCCATTACAATTCCTACTTGTGCCATTTTAAATATCCTCCTATATGTGAAAAAATTTATGGTTCCATTGCATCCAGCGGCTCATTTAACGGTTCCGTTCCCGGAACGACAAACCGCCCGTTTCTTATAATATCTGTCGTCGTGCCATCTGCACGTACTACTGTAATCGCTCCTAACTCATCATACGGAATCGTAATATCCGTATGACAGTTAAAATATGCTTTTGAAATATCTTCTTTGCGCCGGATCGAAATTTCATTGTCCCTTGCGATGATCGCTTTTCCATCCGGATTGTATGTCATGTTGTCCTCATCGTACGTGTAACAGGTGTCTCCGACCGCAAAATGCGGACCTGTCTTTTCCGCAATCAGAATCGGAAGCTTATCCGCGATCTGATATTTCCGTGCCATCCGGTATGCGGTGGTATTTGTTCCGATTGCAAACTCTCCCATCGGAAGTGTTTTGTGATGGAACAGAATATTGTCCTCTATATACTTGTGGTTTTCATCCTCAGAATCAAAATTTGTACAGGAATAAGCTGTAATTCTTCCGTTTTCAAAATCCAGTTCCAGATTCTTGAAAAGGAATTCCCCCAGATAGACCTGTGTGACGTGCAGCTTTCCTTCTGTTTTCTGCAATACCGGAGATGTGAACACTTCCCCGACCGGAATATTGACATCTGCCACACAGTTTTCAAATGCGGTCTCTTTGGCAGGATCGGAAAGCGGATGAATCTTTACATACAGATCCGTGCGGTTTCCGTTACAGCCTTTGATGTGCACACGGTCCGCCGTATCCAGCACATCAATGATCTTCTGCTGCATATTGCGGTAAAGCATATAATCAAGCGTATTGATATGCACCGTTTCCGCAAAGATTTCTTCGTATTTTTCTCCGATAGACGGAACCGGGTAAGCAATAATCGTAAAACTGCGTTCCTCCCCGTGAATGTAATGATTGATCAGCTGGCTCTTCTCGCTGCGCTCATACACATCGATTTCCCTCTGTTTGTCGGTATAGGTAACGCGCTCCTCTTTCTGCTCCGGCGAAAACGGCTTTGTCCCGAAAATTTCGATCACTGCCGGTCCTCCGTAATTTGGAGCAATCGCTTTGTGTTTTTCCCAGACAGTACGGTCAACTTCGAGTCCCCGCTCGATGAGTGCCTTATCCAGCCACAGCCCGCGGTCCTCTTTGTGATCGTAAGTAAACTGCTTGTTCAGGGAAATAGAGTACGGACGCAGCACCGGCTGCAATCCGATCTTTTTAAAATTGTGTACGGCGGCACGTACCATCCGCTCGAATCCCAACGGATAACGGATCTCCACTACCGACTTTTTAGAAATATCTTTTCCGGTTGTTTCAAATCCGATCCGGTATCCTTCGGTAAATGTATCCGCCATTGCCTGCATCTGCTGCTTTGTCAAGGAATGCAGAAAATGTGCGGACTCCGTCTCATCTTTTCCGATATACAGACCATAACGGTACAGATATGCCGGATGATCCAGCTCCGCTTCCATCACGATCTGGGTGAAATAATCATATTCCGGATCGATCAGTCTGCAGATCGCATCCGCATTAAAAATTTCTGTGTAATCATGCATAAAAGAATACATGCATTTTCTGATCTCGTGCACATTCAGATTCTGTGCATCCTCAAAACAGTTGTAAATTTCCACAAACAGTTCCGCATAAATACACAGATAACGGATATTTCCTTCCATACAGCTGGTATAAATTCCATGCAGTCTGGCATCCAATGCCGAGAGCAGCGGTCCGTATTCCCAGCCCATCTTACTGACGGCATATGCCGGGTTTGCATAACTGTCCGCATAATCTTCCTGCACATCCAGATACAGACGGCGATTGATCTTTTTCCCTTCCAGCGTGGAAATTTCTGCCAGTTTTCCACTCAGGGACGCTTCTGCTAATTTATACAAAACCAGAAACAGTTCCGACATTTCAAAGAAATATCCCCGGTACAGTTCTTCCACACTGGAGGCCTCCTCCTCGCTGACCGCCTCAATGCGCTCCATCACAAGTTCCAGCCGTTCCCAGTATTCCTCGTTATTTTTGTGATTGATCTCTCTAAAGCTCATAGTTTGTTTCCTTCTTATAGTTTTTAGCTCAAAAATCCCCAGATATAGGTTCCGATCCAGCATACCATATCCAAAAGGGTCAGTCCTAGTCCCAGTCTCGGAAACAACTGGAAGGAATCTTCTTCCCGCAGACTTTTGGCTGCGATGACAAGAACAACAAATGTTGCGATCATCGCAACGACTCCTGCGCTCCCATAATAAGCAGACAGCGAACCGCCTCCCTGAAAAGCAAGCTTCAGGAACACAAGATACCATACCAGAAGAGCAAGTGCTAATACCGTGGCCAATATTCCCTGTCTGGAATGTTTTTTCTCGGTAAACTTATAGCCACGTCTTCTCCGGTTTCTCATATGCGTCTCTCTTTCCTACAACCTTTTTGCTTATTTGCATCCATACTGCTCATAATAGGCATCGATTGCTTTCCTGATCGTGTCATCAATTACAATTCTTCCCTGACATTCCCGATTATATAAGTGTTCTACCACTTCTTCCATGGTAACAATTGCTTTTCCTTCAAAACCATATTTCTCATGAATTTCATCGAGTGCGCTCTTTACGCCGCCCTGTCCGACTTCCATGCGGTTTAAGCTGACCATAAGACCAACGATCTCAACGTTTGCAGCCCCACGTACTTTTGGAACAGTTTCTTCCATGGACTTGCCGGATGTCGTCACATCCTCGATCATCACCACGCGGTCTTTATCTTTTAAGCTGCTTCCTAAAAATCCGCCTTTGTCTGCCCCGTGATCCTTGGCTTCCTTGCGGTCACTGCAGTAACGGATCTCTTTTCCGTACAATTCACTGAATGCAATTGCGGTAACAACAGCCAGTGGAATTCCCTTGTATGCCGGTCCGAATAACACATCAAAATCATCCCCGTAACTGGCGTGGATCGCCTTTGCATAATACTCTCCGAGTTTCTTTAACTGGGAACCTGTCACGTATGCACCTGCATTCATAAAAAATGGCGATTTTCTTCCACTCTTCAGTGTAAAATCGCCAAATTTGAGAACATCACTCTCTACCATAAACTCAATGAACTCACTCTTGTAACTTTCCATTGTATACTTTCCTCCTGTATCAAAAGGCATTCTGCCCTTGTTATTTCGCAGTTTTCTATTAAATTTTAGCATACTTCCGGTGGGTTTTCAATGCGCGAATCATAAAAAGAAACAGCATCCCCAACCCTGCGAGGCGATCCGCCCCGCAAAGTTTCGGATGCTGTTCTTAAATACGGATCCGGCTGTTATTTAACGGTTACTTTTACTGTGTTGCGAGGAACTGACCAGCAATACCACAGATCTGCGTAACTCTAATCAGGCAATTTCAGATTCCGTACAGACAATTTCCGCAGTTTCTGAAGAACTGACCGCCCATGCATCCGAAACAATGGATGCAGAGACCGTAAACACACAGATTCTGGAAAACATTGCTGCCAAAATGAAATCCCTGGTACAATATATTCAAAAACAGTAAGCAGTTACCATATCTTTATTCCGAAACGGCACCGATTAGTTCTTTGATATCGCTCACATGATATTTTTCCATGTAGCGCTCAATCCCTTCTACAATTTCCATGGTCACTGCCGGATTCCGGAAATTGGCGGTGCCGACAGATACAGCTGTCGCACCCGCCAGTATCATCTCAATCGCATCTGCAGCATTCATAATTCCTCCCATTCCAATGATCGGAATCTTTACTGCCTGTGCCGTCTGATAAACCATACGCACGGCTACCGGATGAATGGCCGGACCGGACATCCCACCGGTCTTGTTTGCAAGAACAAATTTTCTCCGGTTGATATCAATCTTCATTCCCGTGATCGTGTTAATCAAAGACAAGGCATCCGCACCACCTGCTTCCGCTGCACGCGCCATCTCTGTGATGTCTGTGACATTCGGACTCAGTTTCATGATCACCGGCTGTTTTGCATACTTTTTCATTTCCTTTGTGATTGCTTCTACCGCTTTCGGATCCTGTCCAAAAGCAATTCCACCCTCTTTTACGTTCGGGCAGGAAATATTGATTTCCAGCATGTCCACCGGCTCTTCTGCCAGCCGTTTTACCACTTCCACATATTCCTCTGTCGAGTGTCCGCATACGTTTACAATAATTTTAGTATCATATTTTTTCAGGAATGGAATATCTCTCTCACAGAACAGATCAATTCCCGGATTCTGCAATCCCACGGCGTTGAGCATCCCGCCATAGACTTCTGCCACACGCGGAGTCGGATTTCCCGGCCACGGTACATTTGCCACACCTTTGGTAACCACCGCACCAAGCCGGTTTAAGTCTGTAAATTCACTGTATTCTGCTCCGGAGCCAAAGGTTCCGGATGCCGTCATTACCGGGTTTTTTAAGGTAACACCACATAATTCCACACTTGTATTCATTACAGATCCACCTCCTCAGCCAGAAATACCGGCCCTTCTTTACAGATTCTCTTGTTTTTCACATTGGAATGTGCATCTTTTTCTTTGGAATCGCACACACATGCCAGACATGCACCGATTCCGCATGCCATCCGTTCTTCCATGGAAATATAACAGGTCATGCCCTGCTCTGCTGCATATGCTTTCAACGCCCGCAGCATCGGTGTCGGTCCGCACGCATATATTACATCTGCATTTAATTTATATTCTTTGATGGCATCCAGCACATTTCCCTTTGCACCGACACTTCCATCTTCCGTTGCCACGTAACAGTCTCCCTGTTCTTTAAATTCATCCAGAAGAAACGTCTGTGCATCCCGGTATCCCATCACACTGACAAATTCACAGGTGCCGGCAGCTTTGATCGTTTTTGCAAGTTCAAGCATCGGAGGAATTCCGATTCCACCACCGATCAGGAAAGCTTTCTTCCCCGGCTCGACGGTAAATCCATTTCCCAAAGGTCCCAGTACCCGGATCGTATCGCCCGCTTTTAACCGAGAGAATTCTTCCGTTCCGGTTCCTTCTCCCGTTACCCGGTATACCAGACGAAGTGTTCCTGCCTCTGCATCAATCCCACACAGGCTGATCGGACGTGGCAGAAGTTTGCTGGCATCATTACTGTACAATGATACAAACTGTCCTGCCTTTGCATGTCCTGCAATATGCTTCGTCTGGATTGTCATGTCATAGATATCTTTTCCGATGCACTGCTGCTTTAGCACCGTAACATTTTCCTGAAATTTTTCGCTCATAAAATCCAACTGTCTCCCTTTTGTAAAATCACAACTTTATTTTTATCTCTGTGCAAGTGCTCCGGATATGTCTGCGATCATATCTTTGACTGCCAGACGGGAGGCATCTGCGAAGTTCTCCGGTGTAATTCCCTGCTCTTTATACTTATCCTGTTTGTAAGCACAGATGATACCACGGGAAGAGTTTACAATTGCTCCTAATCCATCCTCATTAAAGAAATGTACCAGATCCTTGCCCTGTCCTCCCTGTGCACCATAACCCGGTACCAGAATGAACGATTTCGGCATCACTTTACGAAGAATTTCCCCCTGCTCCGGATACGTTGCTCCGACAACTGCTCCAACATAGCTGTAGGAATCTCCCATACATTCGCTTCCCCACTCTGCTACCTTTTCACCAACCAGTTCATACAGCGGACGACCGTCGATCAGACGATCCTGGAACTCTCCGCTGGATGGATTGGAGGTCTTTACGAGAATAAAGATTCCTTTCTTTTCTTCTTTGCATACATCCACAAACGGCTTGATACCATCGGTTCCCAGATATGGATTTACTGTAGCAAAATCCTCATTAAAACCGGTATATGTTTTGCTTGCGATCTGTACTTTTCCGAGATGTCCGGTCGCATAGGCTGCGGATGTGGAACCGATATCCCCACGCTTTACATCTCCGATCACAACCAGATCTTTCTCGTGGCAGTAATCTACCGTCTTCTGGAATGCCGCTACACCGGCCACACCAAACTGCTCATACATCGCGATCTGCGGCTTCACTGCAGGAATCAGGTCGTATGTTGCATCGACAATAGCTTTATTGTACTGCCAGATGGCTTCTGCTGCTCCCTCTAACGTCTCACCGAACTGAGCGAACGCTGCTTTTTGTATGTGCTCCGGCACATAAGAAAGCATCGGATCGAGTCCCACAACGATAGGTGCGTTGGTCTTTTTAATTTTTTCTACTAATTTGTTGATCATGTGATTGATTTCCCTTCTTAATTTATTACTTATTTAATTCATTAAATACAACTTCGCCGTCACAGATCGTGCACTTTACACGTCCCGTAACTTCTTTCCCGTCAAACGGTGTATTTCTTCCCTTGGAAGCAAATGTGTTTTTGTCAATGCGGTAGGTTTCCTCTGGATCAAAGATCACGACATCTGCCGCTTTTCCCGGCTGGATATCTCCCTTATCAATACCGACAATCTGTGCCGGATGGTAACTCATACACGCTGCCATCTGCATCGGCGTCAGATATCCACCGAGTACCAGTTCATTATGTGTAAGACATGCGGCGGTTTCTAGTCCGACAATTCCAAACGGTGCTTCCTGCATCGAACGGTTTTTATCTTCAAACGTGTGTGGCGCATGGTCTGTGGAAATCACTTCCATAATGCCATCCCGCAGTCCCTCACGCAGTGCTTTCACGTCTTCCTTTGTGCGGAGTGGCGGATTCATCTTGTAATTGGTATCCGCTTCTTTCATATCGTCTGTGGACAGCGTAAAGTGATGCGGACACACTTCTGCCGACACCCGGACACCTTCTTCCTTTGCCACTTTTACCATGAGCACGGAATCCTTTGTGGAACAATGACACAGATGAAGCTGTGCCCCGGTATCTTTTGCCAGAATAATATCTCTTGCAACAATCACATCCTCCACGGAATTGGTAATTCCCGGAAGTCCCAGTTCTTTTGCTTTTGCATCGGCATTCATGACACCTCCGCGTACCATATGGATATCTTCGCAATGGGCAAGTACCGGAATGCCCAGACGCGCTGCTTCAAGCATACCGTCCCGATACAAAGCGGCATCCATGACAGATTTTCCGTCCTCGCTGATTGCCGGACTTCCTACCTTAACCATTCCTTCAATATCCGCAAGCTCTTTTCCCTGCTGTCCCTTTGTCACCGCACCAACCTGCAGGACATGAATACAGCTCCCGGATTTTGCTTTGTTGTGCACATAATTGACAATATCCGGATTGTCTGCTACCGGCTTTGTATTCGGCATGGTCAGCACTGTCGTATATCCACCATGCGCAGCGGCCTGCATCCCGGTATAAATATCCTCTTTCTGTTCAAATCCCGGATCGCGGAAATGTACATGCATATCAATAAATCCCGGCATCACATAACATCCGTCCGCATTGATCACACGTTCGGCTTCTTTTTCCGGAAGTTCTTTTCCAATCTTTTTTATCTTCTGATCTTCGATCAGGACATCTGCCACCTCATCCATCTGTGTTGCCGGATTGATGACATGTCCCCCTTTGATTAAAATGGTCATTCTTTTTCCTTTCTTTTAACGTTTCACAGCAACAGATCCCGAAAAATTCCCACAGATCCGAATACCCTGCGTTGTCTTATAAGCGCGTACTTTATAATATACCGACTTCTTTGAGGTTGTCTTAATTTTGTACTTTGTGGACGTTGTAGCTGCAATCTTTTTATAAGTTCCGTTCTTGCTGGATGCCTGATAAATTTCATACCCTTTCGCACCTGCCGTTTTGCCCCAGGAAATACGCACTGCATTTTTTGCACAGCGGACCGCTTTTATATTCTCTACCGCACCGATACTTGTCCCTGCATTATCCGCATATGCCTTGATACAGATGTTTCCGATTCTTCCACCGTAACTGGTGCTTACATCCGCCACATCTTCCCAGCTGCCACCGCGATAGAGGAAACTCTGATTATAATCACAATATACCCGGCTGGTTAAACTGCTGTCACTGACCGCATATTCCATATCGAGTCCGGCACCGCTTTTCTGCAGTTCTACCACAACCGCATAGTAAGTTCCCTGAGGTACGGATACCGCTTTATTCAGCCTGATGGTATGGGTTCCGGCATACGTTGTTGTACCGGACACCTTTGCTGCAAGTATGCCACTTTTAGGATTATGCAGGTTTGTCAGATTCGTATATACACGGATCGTATATGGAACATTCGCATCTTTGGAAAGGGAAATTGAAACTGCTTTCACCAGTTCATTATCTGCCTTTTTTGCCCTGAAAATATTCGCTGAAGTCGAAATTCCACGCAGTTTTCCCACATCTGCCCCACCATCATACTGATAATTATAATCATAATTATCCGCAGACTCAAAATCAAAAATCCATGCAGCATCCTCGATGGATTTATCATAATAAGAAAGCCAGAAATAACTGTTGATATTGTTTTCTGTCTTATCCGACCAGCTGTTCCTGCAAAGCCATGCTCCGTCTCCTGCCGGTTTATTTTTAAACGAAGATGCCGGAAAATTATCATCCCAGCCCACAATATTTACTGCATGGTTCGATGCAACACTGCTTGTCGGGCAGTAATAGGTTGCCACATTCTCTCCTGTTTCTGCATAGACTGCAGATCCCACATAGTTGACCATTCCGTCCATATACAGTCCCAGCCCGGCAGATCCGTGCTGCATAATCTCACGTTTCACCTGGGTAGCATTTTTGTGAATATTAATAATATATACATTCTGCAGATGTGCCACATCCTGATCAAAAGCGTAGCTTTTTGCCAGTGTCGTGGTGGTCGGTGCCAGAGCGTACGGTACACGGTTCTCGTCCGTCACCCCTTCCCACTGCAGAAGCGTCCGGCTCGCGAAATCCAGATTTCCGCCCATGGTCAGATAATTTTTATGGTTCATAATATTTAAAGAATCGCCAAATGTTCCACCCAGCGGGTCTTCTACATTATTATAAGTAAAATAGGCACGGTTGACTGCCAATCCAACATAATAAAAGCCCGTAATCATTGCGATTACGGGCTTTGTCATTAGAACAGCCGTTTACAGCACGACGATGGCGAGCGCCGCCAGACCGACTGCGAGACCGGTCAGCATGACCGGCAGCAGTGCGAGGCCGATCCACGGCGAACGCGCATCCGGCTCGGGGTCGGCGTCGCGGTGCCAGAAGTACGAGCACACGGTGAGCGCCACGGCCACCAATACCGTCACGATCGCGGCGACGACCCATGTCGTGGTCACGTTGCTGAACATGTCCACCGTGGCTCCGGAGGCAGCGGACATGGCGGCGGCCCTGGAATGCGTTGTCGGCAGGAGCACCGGCAGGAAGCACCAGCCCGCGCTGGCGATCATGGCGACGCCTTCGACCACGCTGTGCGACAGCGAGCGGATCAGGTGCGTGCGGTTTTCGCGGGCCATCTGCCGGCCGAAGGATACGATGATCAGCACGATCAGCAGTCCGCCCACGCCGGCGATCCACGCTTCCTCCATGGAGAAGCTTTTGCCGCCATCCAGGCCGGCGGGGAAGATCACATTGCCCAGCATCACGGTCGTGGCGCAGATCGCCGACAGCAGGCCTGCGATCGCGGCGATCACATGGCCGGCGACGCCGTCGCGGAACGGACTGAACACCACCAGCAGCACGACCATCGCCAGCGAGGCGATGATCGTGAACGGAACCGCGGCCGGTTTGGCGGCGTCGCCGTACATCATGCCGGGAACCAATGCGAGCGCCACCAGCACCACATATGCGATGATCTGAATCGCCAGGACCTTGGCAAAAGCGACTTTCCGCGTGGCTTCCTGGGCGGTGGCCTTCTCAGCGGTCATCTCGGACCCCCTTTTCATATTGTGGTCATTCCGTATGCAATATGAATAAATGTAGCCGTAAGTGTCCACATACTTCGGTTACAATCGAGGAAACGCCGATAACACATACCGAGTGTACAATCGCGGCATCAGTTATAGGGAACATGAGGGAGCTGACGTGACGGATCTTACGCTTATGACGTTCGCTAGCGACCCGGCCACCGTTCTTCCCTCGCTGGCGTTGCTGTCCCACCGCGTGCGCGTTCTGCCGATGGATGCGGCGAGCTTGGTGAAGATGCCGGAGAACACCATTCTTTTCCTTGATGCGCGTGACGATTTGGCCACCGCGAAAACGCTGTGCCGGCTGATTCACGCGTCGGGACTGTCCACGCCGATTGTGCTCATTCTCACCGAGGGCGGCTTCACCGTGGTCAATTCGCAGTGGGGCATCGCCGATGTGGTGGTGGCCTCCGCTTCCCCCGCCGAAGTGGAGGGGCGTCTGTATATTTTTTATCTTTTGCCATCACCTGAAGATTTTCCGCTTCACAATAGCT
>OGZO01000680.1_pt1 | contig 25474 bp, 27 predicted proteins | sample 1576721 | NCBI WGS metagenome assembly OGZO01 (sample SAMEA3541516, study PRJEB24748) | human gut metagenome | biome: human gut; feature: human-associated habitat; material: faeces | place: China | collected 2012 | reverse complement strand
CGGCGGCGGTTCCTTTGTTGACCCCGTAACCGAACAACGCAAAATCCCCTTTGGTCGGGTCGTCCGGGAATATCTCGGCGAAACGGTCGGTTATCTCAATGGCGGTGCGCAAATCCGGCGTCCGGCGTGTCGTCAACCCCAACCGGATTGCCTGTTTATGTACGTGCGTATCCAACGGAATAATCAAATTGCGGGGTTCGCATACGTCCCACAATCCAAAGTCAACCGGGGAACCTTTGCGGCACATCCAACGCAAAAACAGACACAACCGTTTACACGCCGATTGGGTTTCAAAATCCGGGATACCATTAACGGAACCGAACAACGATTGTAACGTTGACAATGCGGTTTCGCCGTTTGTTTCGTGGGTTTTCTTTATTGCCGCCTCCATGCTTTCCGCTGACGTGTAAACATCATACAACCGGGCGCAAAGGTCGTGGAAATCGCCAAATGTAAACGTTCGGTAAAAACTTTCGGTACTCCCTTTATATTGCCTCCATTCCGGGGCGGCTCCCTGTGTGTCGGTTCCGACAACGTAATGATACGGCGCACCGTGGAAAATTTCCCGGTCGATAAAATCCGCCTTTTTGATTATCTGTTTGCGGTTGCCCCATGCAATCCACGCCGTAACAAAAGCGGATATTTCAATATTTACCCGACTATCGTAACGGCGTGGAATTTGTACCGGGTCGTTTTTCATGAACTCGGCGGTTTCGTATTGTTCCGCCCAACGCTTCAAATTTTCGTTCAATGTATATGCCATTGTTTTTGCTGTATTAAGGGGGACGGGAACCCGCCCCCGGTTAATTATTCGTTTTCGCTGTATTCCTCAATAATTAAATCGTCCTGTCCTCGTTTGACTTCCTCAATAAAGCCTTGATAACCCTCTTTGCGGGCTAATTCGATAAGGGATTGCAGACGTTTTGCGCCCAAACTTTCGCCCCTCGCAATGCGGAATACCTTAACGGTCGGATTGCTTGCGATAATCAATTTGGCGGCAACCTCCATTATCTGACTATCCGACACTTTCCCGGCAACGAACGGCACGCCGTTTAATTCCAACCCGTCGTCCGTGAATGTCAACCCGGCAATCGGCAATTCCGATTTTGCAATAAGGGTTTCCCGTTCTTTGAGTAAATCCGACAACTTTTTTTCGTGGGTTTGGGCGACCTTTTCGGCGGCGTCCTTTTGTTTTTTCTTCGTCAGATAGTCCACAACCAACGCATTGATTTTGTTGTGTTCCTCGGCTTGTTTGAGGCGTTCGGCTGTATCCAAATTCTCCGGGTTGTTTTCCTCGTATTTCGCCAACCATGCGGCGGCGTTGTTCTTACGGGTTTCGTAATCGGCTTTGTCGGTTTCAATTTGCGCCAACGTTTCGTCGTATTTGTCGGCGGCGGCTTTCGCATCGGTTTTGCTCTGTTTCTTTGCGGCTTCCAATGCTTTTTTTGCCTCGGCAACAATCCGGTCGTATTCCGCTTGCGCATCGGCGGCGGCTTTATCGGCGGCGGCAATTTCGGCTTTCTTTGTTTCCTCGGCGGCTTTGATACGTTCCGGGATTGCGTCCAATTGTTCCGTCCGGGTCTGCAAAGCGGTACGCACGGTTTTTGCTTTTTCAATCAACCGGGCGTTCTCGTTTTGTTCCTCCATTAAATCGGCAATGTCGATTTTCTCGGCATACGTTTTGGTATCGCCCGGCTTCAACTGTTTTTCGGCGGCGGCGCAAATGGTCGTATATGTCTTAACCTCGGCGTTTGCCTCTTTGCGTTTGTCCTTAACGGTCGTAACCTCGGCGTCAATCTCGGCGATACGCTTTTGCACATTTTCCGGCAACAACGCCCGCACGTACTCAACTTGCTTGCGGCGACCCTCGGCGGTTTCTGACCAACGGGAAAACTCCACGGCGTCAAAATCGGTATATCCGAAAACCTTTTGCAACATACTTACGTTATCCGACCGCATCCCGGTTGTTTTCTGTTTGATTGATAACGTACCCCGTGGGTTGGCTTTGGTAAATCGCAATTCAACGTCGTATTCCTCGCCGTCGTCGCCTACAACCATTTTTGCAAACCCCTTTTCCTCGCCATTGCGCAACACGGCGTCCCGGTTCCCGGTCAATAACGCCCCGATTGCCTTTAACAGCGTGGATTTTCCTAACTCATTGTCCCCGGTAATGAAATATACATTACCCTCAAAATCTGCGTTGAACTCCTTAATTACTTGGAAATTCGACAACTCTAATTTTTTGATAATCATTTTATCGCTCTTTTTATGCCGGGGTTGCCCCCGGCGGTTACTACTTATTTTTGTAAATCTAACATTCGCTTATGTACCAACGTCAAAACGCCGTTTATTGCGTCCCGGTTTTCGTCAACCTCATTGCGGGTACAATCTGCAATAAAGTTTTCCAACCGCTTGTATAATTCCCGCAAATCGTTAATACTCATTGCGTGCCGAACGGCTCCCAATTCATCCGTTACCATATCGTTACGTCTTTATGTGAAATATCCATTTTCCAACACGCAATAAAAACGTTGTTTATATTCTCATTGGCGTACAATATCGCACAATCTTTGGTTCGTACCAATTGAAAGTAAAATGATTGTTTCCCGTATGCGTCAACCGGGTAAACATATTCGATAAAATACGCTGTTTTAGTCCTTTGGGCTGTTTCTCTTGTATCCATATTCTTGTATTTTTGTTCCGGGAAAACGCCCGGTCGTTGTTATTTCATGCCACAAAAATACGGGAAATATTTTAATTACCAAAACTTTTATCTTTTATTTTTTGAGTTTTCGCAATAATCGCCCCAAAATAACAACCTTACCAATTCCGGGAAACTCAACTAACATATTACCATTGCGTCCCCGAATACATTTACCATTAGAACGACGAACCGCCCGGCACGGCATACGTCGCAATTCCGGGCGGGTCAATCGGTCGCCTAAATAGATATAATCCATTTCGTCCATATCAAAACAATTTCATTTGGGTATCTGTCAGAACGGCAACCACGGCGTCAACCTCTTTTTCCCAACGTTCCAACGTTGCCAACTTTTCCGGGGTTGGGTTCCGTTGGCAACGTCGTTGGTTGTATCGCATCTGCTTTACCATTTCCGCCAAATCTTTTGCCGTTATTTTTTCGGGATTTTCGATTTGCGGGGCTTTGTTATCGCCTGCCATACTCTTAACCATTTGGGTAAATTAAAGCCGTGTACGGGCTTAAAATAAACGATTGTGCATTTGGGCGGGTAAATTTTCCAAAACCCAACGGGGGTTGTTGTGCAAAATGTATCGTCCAAAGTGCATAATCATAAGCGCATCGGCGTTCCATAACGTCGCCTTAACATCGGGGTAATAATCGGCGGCGGCTCGTTGGTATCTCTTTTTCCGTTGTGGCTTTTCCTCTCCTTTAACCCGCAATTTTAATTCGTTTTGCCATTTTTGGGGGTGTACCAAAACAAACGGTACGTCGCACATGGCAATTATTGTTTTCAGTTTTTCAAACTCGGATAACAGTTTTTGCACCCGAAAGGCTTTGCCGGGGTTATCGTTCACGTCGTCCGGGCGCAATTGCACCTTTTCGACGAATACCAACGGGCGGCAAATACTTTTCATATAATCAAACCATTGCCGCAACTCCATAAGGTCGCCCGGCATTTTGATAACCTCGGTTTTATGGTTCGGACGCCAAACGGCAATCCCCCCGGTTTTTCCGGGGTCAATACCAATAATACAATCAATCGTTATTTTATTCATTTTCAAACTCAATATAATTGTCAATAAATATTTCGTCCGCAATCATGTTGTCGAACGCTTTAATAATCGCTTTACGCCGGGCGACCTCATACGCTGTAAAATCAATTTCTTTGCTTTTGGTTCCCTCCCTGCGTACATGGTAAACCGTAAATTCATTAACGAACCCACGGGCGGCACGTTGTAAGAAAAGGGACAACGCCGTTTTCCGGTCGTCCTCTGTTTCTTGGACGGGTTCCGCCAATCCCGACTTTACCAACCAATCATATACAAACATTTCGTCCGTTAAGCCAAATTTGAGGCGTCCGCAATACTTGTATTGCAAAAACAAATCCCGGCAACGCCTTTTTACGTTGTTTCTATGGTATCGTTTTTCGCTTTCGCTCATTTCCCTTTTTGGCTCCGGTAACGCTTGGTACGCCTTATGAATTACCCCGTTTTGTTTCCGCCTGTATGCGTTCAAAATCTTTGCGAAATAATCGGCGTTAAACTGTTGGTAATGCGCTTTGTCCGGTTGTCCGTCCCTGCCTTTCGGCAAATATTCGTCCAATTCCCCGGTCGTTGCCAACTCAAATGCCAACTTAATATCCGCCAATGTCATTTGCGAATAGTATTTTTTGAGTATATCCAACAACCGGGTACAAATGTACGCCCAATCATCCGTATTGGTCGGGATAATATACCCGACGTCCATTGCAATAAACCGGAACATTTGCCCGGTTTTGGCAACCAACGTGCCGTCGTCAATCTCGGCAATTTGCGTTTTCGTTGAGGCGGCAAAAATGTACTTTTCGACCCCGGATAACGATTTGGCAACCTCCGGTAATTGCACCATTTGTCGGCGTATGTCGATTGCTTTTGTACCGGGCTTTGGGTTGTATATATCCAATGCCACGGATTGCGTATTTACTTTTTCCGGCAAATTTTCCATACATCAATAATTATCATTAAGAAAGTCCATTGCGCCGCCAACGTCCAATCGTTTTTGCGGGGCTTGGTATTCCGGTTTCAAATGCAATTTTTTCTTTTCCACATCGCCACGAATGAAATTGCGTACCGTGGCAATCCAACCCGTCCGGGTTCTCTTTACTCCCTGTTTGGTTTCCGACCAATCGGCGACCGTGTGGAAATAATAAACCAAATCGACCTTTTCAAATTCCGGCGTCGCAAACAGTTTTTCAAACTCGGAATAATCGTTGTTACCGTCGGGCGAAAACTTAACCAATTTGTAAACCTCGGAATTGCGAAATATGGACGTTCTTTTTTTATCCTTATCGTCAACCCCTTTTTCATCCGGGAACAAATCCCCGACAACCGGGTTGGCGGGGTTACTCTGATTAGTATTTGGTTTATTTATGTCCTTTGTTGGATTAGTATTTATTAGTGTCGGGTTTTCCGTATCCGGTTTATCCGTATCGGGATTTTCCGGTTGTGGTGCATCCATAACCGGATTATCCGTATATGGTTGGACGAAAACGGGTTGGTCGCAAATCTCATACGCATAACCCGCAATTGTTCCGTCCGGGTTCCGGTTCTGTGTTTTGGAACAATACCCGAACGTTTCCAACTCTTTTATCCCACTATACAGACTATCCCGCCCGTCGGTTGCCCGGTTCGTCAAATCCCGCATATTCAAAACCCAATCGTCCGGCAACATGGCGACGTATGCAATAATTCCTTTCGCTTTCCAACTCAACCGGGTATCTTTCAAAAACTCATTCGATAAAACGGTAAAATCCCGTTCGTACTTACGACGGGTAATTGTGTTATTGTTCGCCATTGTCGCCGCCCTCCAATTGTTTAACGGGTTCCCATGCCTTGCGTACTTTCAATACGTTGTCGGCACTCTCATTGGGAACCAACGAAACAACCGGAAAGCGGGAACGGTCGCCCGGCTTTTGGGTTGTCGCAAATTGTACATTCAAATCAAAAATCACTCCCTTACAAAAACCACGTTCCGCCAACATACCGTCGAACGTTTCCCGAATTTGCGGGATTGTGGACGCCGTACCCTTTGTTGCAAACTGCCATACCCCGGCAACGCCACGCACCAACGGTACAATAAAATTCAACGTCAACGTAATTTCCCAACCGTCGTGTCCGTCCTGTTTGCTTTTCTTGTTGGGGTAACGCTTCGTAATGGATTGCATCAAATTTGGGTACTTTTCCGTTGTCAACGTTTCGTACTTTTTGCCGTCCCATACTTGGAACGTTTCGCCGTCGCCCGCCGCAATCAATCGTCCGTCGTCGTCCCGGTATTCGTACCGTTCGTTACATACTTTCGCCGGGTCGTCGTCCGGGAAAACGATTTGTATTGTTTGGGGCTTTTCGCCGTATGCCTGTGTAAATAACCCGGCATACTTTCCCGTTGGTATGAAATAATCCACGCTTTGCGGGTATCCGTTGGCGTTTTTCATTCCGATTTTTATTTGTCCGACACGGGGTAAAATCAAACGGGATTTTTCCGCCTCCGGTCGTCTTATTCGTCCTTTCATCGCTCTTTATATTTCGGGGTCGTCGTTCAACAATCTTTTCTTATTCTCATTTTTGGGCTTTTTAGGCGTATTTGCGGGCTTTTGTTCCTTTTCCGGTGCAACCGTTCGTTTCGCCGTCTTTCGTCCCGTGGCGGGCTTGTTTTCCGCCTCCTTTGCCTTTTTCCCGGTACGCTTTACAATCGTTGTTTTCTTTATCTCGGTTCCCTCGGTTGGCTCCGGTGCGTCCGCATCTGCTTTGACCTTATCGGCGGCGTCCGTGGTTTCGTCCGGGGTTGCCTCTTTGGGGGCTTTAGTTTTAATCAATTCTGCCAACGACAACGATATTACGTTTTGGGTTAAATCCGGGGCGTCGTCCAAAAGAACCATACCATTAACCGCCGTAAACGTGTTGTCCCGCTTTTCGTCCTCAATGGCGGCAATCTCTAACAGATAGGGGATTTTGCGTATATTGGGGCTTTCGGTTTGTTCTTTCAAATTGTACGACGGGCGTTTGCGCCAATCTTTCGGGCTGAAATTGAAAATACGGGTAACGGGGAATTGCTCAAAATTGACGTTCCACATATCCCGGTACATTCCTAATTGTATTTCGCTTTCCTCGTAAAAACCTTTTCGCCCGCTTTTGAAATCGACTATTGCGTTAATACGGTCGTCGCTCCCAATCTTTGCCCGCATCGTACACGGGCAATCAATCATTCCGGCATACTTGTAATACGGGTGTACCAACGCAATTTCCACGGCTAACGGTCTAACATCATAATCCAATACAAATTGCGCAAATGCCAATACGTCCTTTTTTAAGTCGTCGGCGTAATATATGAAATCGTCCGGCAATCGGTAAACCTCAATATATTCTTTTAGTTTGCCTTTCAGTCCGTCCAAATCATACGCCCGGTTAATCAATAATTCCTCAAATGCGGCGTGCATAAACGTTCCATACGCCGCCCGTTCGCCTTTGTATCGCTCGGCTTCCTCAATGCCTTTGTTCGCAATCCAATTGATTAGGTGCGGGGCTTTTGGTAATGTTTGGGACAACACGGTTGTAACCGACGGGAAAAACTCCGGGTTCCCGGCATCGTCGTAACGGTAATAATACCTGTGTCCCTTACTGTTTAACTGCCAAACCTTATACGGCGGTTCAATCAACGTTTTTTCGTCGAAAAACATTGCCGTCATTTCCTCAACCGTCATGCCCGGTATTATCTCAAATACTCCGGTTGGTTGTTCCGGTTGAACCTCAACGAACGGGGGAATAATCGTTTGTTGTTCCTCGTTAATTTCGGGGAACATATCCGGGGCAACATTGCCAACGGTTCCCGCAACCTCTTTTACCGGGTCGCCCGGCTTATCGCTCTTTTTCGCTCTCATTTTTTATACTTTTTATATTCTGAAATACCACATAAAACCATAACGGCGCACATTGCCGCCGTACCTAATTGCCACGGGTTCCAAAATGAACCAACCAAAGCGCAAACGCCTAAAATGCCAAATACGACAATTAGGGCTTTCGCTTGGAATAAATCCGAAAACATAGTATCGGCGGCGGCTTCCAACCATGTAACAAATTTACTTTTCATCGTTTCCGCCCTCCATACCAAACAGATAATCCGCCGTACAATCCAACATTTCGCAAAGGATAACGACCCATTCCGGGACAATCCGTTTGGTTGTTCCGTTACATAAATTCGTCATATTGACTTGCTGTGCGCTTTCGCTTGCACCCTCAAAAAGACGGGCGGCAATGTCTTTTTTCAAAACCTTTTTTCCGTTCGCCTCGGAACGGGCAATTGCTTCGTTTACTCTTAATCTTAATGCCATAACTTTTGTTTTTAATTTAATAACTCGGTTCGTTGTTCTCTTTGTGTCCGCAATGCGTACACGTTGTTTCCTCCCAAATTGGGGTATATTCCGGGGGCGTAATATATCCGTCCCCGCCTGTTTGCTTATATTCGCCGTCCGTAACCTCCATATCGCCGCCACACTCCGGGCAATCGCCATTACCGACTAAATCCAAATCCGGGATAATGGCGAAAACCTTTTTTACATACACGCCCAACGCCTCGGATATGGACGTATAACATTTGGCGGTTTGTTCCTCGGTTGTTTCCTCGCTGATTGCATCGAAAACAGAACAACCCCAATTGTCGGGTATGTCCTCAATAACTTTGTTGTTGAGTAATTCCGAAACGATAATGTCGGATACCTGTTTGGCGGGTTTCCCCGAAAGGGTCGCCAACTCGTTTAATTCTTTGCTCTCTTTTACTTTCATATCATTGCCGGGTATTCCCCCCGGTGGGTTTTGTTTCTGCAAATGTAGAAAGAATTTTTTAATTACCAAAAATATAATCTTTGTTTCTCAAATTGATTTTTACCGGGACGTTGGATAATCGGATTTTTAACCTACCTTTGCAATACCGCATTACCAAATATCGCTCTCGGTTACTGCGTACCGCCCCCGGTCGTCCTTATGGATTGCCGGGGTATCTCTTTTTAATCATGTATTCCAAATTCGCAATCCCCCCATTGGTCGTTATCCGCCCCGTCATAACTTAACGGGTAACGTTCATTTTCCGGGTAATCCGTCCAACATTCACGCCGGGCGTTATTAAGTGCGACCCGTTCCGGGCTGTATCCCGGTTTGTTTTTTTCTCTTAATTGGGCGGCGCAACTCTTACAACAACAACGCCCCCAACCCCGGCGTAAATTACGGGCGTCGGCGTTATATTCTTTGCCGCAATTGTCGCATTTCCTTTTTATCATTGCCATATCTCAACACTTTGTAAACCCCTTAAATGCCAAATGGAAAACATCGTATTGTTTCCCGGTAACATAAAATTCAATCATTCGACTATCGTTGCCGACGTCGTTTATTGCAATGGTCGGGTACGGTTCCCCCGGCAATTGGCTAAAATCGTCCTCAATTTCCCGGTATCCGTCCGGGAACTCCGAACGGTCGGCGGAAAAATAGCGGGTTAAACTCTCTTTTATCCGGGTCAATATATCGTCCCCGTTTGGCTCAAAAGCCGCTTTTATTTTTTCCTGTCGTCTTAACGCCCAACGCATCGGTATTTGTTTTAATAGGTTCATAATTCCCCGCCCGTCCTTTACGGTTTTTCCTGTAAACCAACCGGAATACGGGTATAATGTAACCGGGGAACCCCGGAAAGTAAATTGTAAGGTCGTGGCGTTTATCTCGGTTACGGGATACCCCAACGCCTCCAACCGGGTACGGGCGTATTCGACCCGTTCCGGTTGTAATTCTTGTTGTCGCTCTCTGTTACGGCTCATTGTTCGCCCTCCTTAATCACTTTGCAATACTTATAATATTGGTCGTTGCAACTCTCAACCCGGCATAACAACCCAATATCGTTGCCGTCTAACAATAGGTTCAACACATCGCCGGGATTGTGCCGGGTATATAACAGAAACAACCCGCCGTTCGCCTTTTGGATAATATCGTACATCGCTTGCGATAACCGATAACGTTTAATTTTATTCATCGCTCTAAATGATTATGCCGGGGGATTGCGCCCCCGGCTTGTTATTACTGTAAATATGCGATTGCGTCCAACCTTTCCTTTTCCTTTTTTGCATACTCAACGTTGCGGGCAATCCATTGTTCGGCGGGGTTCTCGGCTATCCATTTACTCCGATAATCCGGCGTAAAGTATGCAACTTGTTTTTTATATGCCGCCTCCGGGTTTGCCAATATTGCCGCCGTATGGCTCAACCTTTTGCCGTGGTCGCCTTTCCCGATTAAATCCAAACGCCCGAAATAAAACGAACCGTCGGCGGTACACGCCACATAATCACGGGCGGACGTTCTTTTGGAAACAATCGCTTTACTTTCCGTATCAATAACTTGGTATTCAAATTTTTGTCCTTTGACTTTCTTAACTAAAATATACTTTGCCATAATATTTGTTGTTGTGCCGGGGGCGAACCCCCGGCGGGTTATTTACTTTGTCGAATAAGGGTTTTTATAATTCATCCAATCTTTATGCGTCCGATACCGGATAACATGGCGGTCAACTCCGGGAAAGTCGCCGACGATTGCCGTATTGGTGTGTTCCCGCATATACTTTGCAATTTCCCCGTCAAATCCTTTTTCCTTAAACTCGGCGGGCGTATAAACCACGGTAACGGGCTTAAAATGTTCGTCCCTTGCTTTTCTACACTCGGCTAATATTGGTTTCACGCAACTAAACAATTCGCCGTCCTCGTTGCGATAATCGTATTGCACCAACTTTGTTTTCTTACGCCGGATTGTCGTATAAAACGTTTCGTAATTCTCGGTTGATTTTTGGCATTGACTAACGCCGTTTAAATCTGTTTTCATTCTAATATGAATTATTTGTTGCCGGGAAAACGCCCGGTCGTTGTTTACTGATAATAGAACGTAATTTTGACGCCTCGGCGCAATTTGCAAACCTCTTTGTCGCCGTAACAGTTAAACGCCCGGTCTAACAAGGGTTTACCAACCCAATATCGCCAACAATACGAATTAACCCGGATACCCCAACCGCAACGTTTACTTTCTTTCCGTCAACAATACCGTTGACTTTGATTTTGTAATTGCGGTTAATTTCCTTTGTCGTATATTTCAAACCGTTGTAAATGCTTTGAGTATTCATTGTTACGCTCTCTAATGTTCCGGGGAAAACGCCCCGTCGTTGTATTAACATGGTGCAAATATAAGCAGTTTTATTTTAACTACCAAAAGAATTATCTTTTATTTTGTGTTTTCGGGTAAAAAAAGTTTCTTTTGGTTCCCCGCAAAGTTATTTTTGGCGAATTTTCGTTTTAACGGACTTTATTTGCCGGGGTGGGTACTTTATCAACTTAAACAAAATAATCGAAATACGGGGCGAAAAACGGGCAAAAATAAAAACGGGGTTGCAACACTTGGTTACAATCCCCGTTCCCCGGTTTATTATGAACAAAAAAACCTTTATTCCTCTATTTCGACGTACTCAATACCCAATATTTCCGTATTGGGGTTTTTACTCACGGCGTCAATCTTTCGGTTTTTCACTTTTCGGGTTTTCCAAAGGAACCCCAAAAACCGTTTATACTGAACCGTGGCGGCTATCAATAGACTATCCCGATTTACAAATGTACCCTTAAATTCCCCGGCGGGCGTTGCGCATCCGTGCAACTCAAACCACGGGTCGGTAATATCGACGCATCGTAAAACAGTCGTAACCGTGTCGCCGGGCAAATATACGATACTATCCCGGACGGTTCCCCGCAATTCATTTATCGTCTGCAATTGGGCGGTCGTTACATTCTGCAAATCCCGGTTCTTTGTCTGCAACGTCTTAATTAACGCTGCATCGTCCGCCCGGTATTTCTCAAACTCGGATACTTTCAATTGCAGAATCCCAACGGTTACGGCGTTCAAACTGTCTTTCGTTTGGTAACGCTCCACATCTTGCAATAATGCCTCGGTATTGCTCCGGTATTTATCCCGGTCGGCTTTTATGTCCTGTATCCGCTTGCGCTGTATCCCAATCGTGGTTGCCAATACAACGGCTAAAATAAGATAGGCGGCAACGTGCCAAATTTTTAATTTCATACGATAACGGTTTTTGCTCGTTCATAAATTGCCAATCGGTCGTCCAACCCATTATATCCGCCGTTTACCCGCTTGGTTATGGCTTTGAAAATCTCGGTATCGTTCGCCCCTCCCAATTGGTCGGCTAATGCGTTCAATCCGTTTGTTTCCCAAAACCACGCCGCCGACTGTGTGGCATAATCCGGGGTTGCCAATAAATCCGGTTCGTTCACAAAATCCACTCCCATAGGCAAAGCATACATTTCGTTTGTCGCTTTGTCGTAATTTGCTTTTCCGGTCAACTGAATAAGTCCACGCCCCCGGTATCGCCAACCGTCCCCGCTTTCCGTATCGCCGTTACCCAATCGGTTTGCATACACGACGTTTGCGATTGCCTCCGGTTTCCGGGCGTATTGTTCCGCCTCGGCGTCCGTCTTAAAGTATTTACCAAATACAGACCGCAACCCCTTTGCGTTGTAATTTAGATTTTCGACAACGGCGGATAATTGCCCGCTTTCGTGTCCTACTTGCGCCAAAAACGCACGGGTTCGGTTTGGATTGGTAATGTTATACCGCATCATTGCGAACCCTAATGCCTTTGCGTACTTTTCCCGGTTTTCCTCGGTACTATTCGGGTAAACCTTTTTCAAAATTTCTTTCATTTCTCACTCTCTTTTTTATCGTTAATAATATCGTCGTCCATTTCCTTTTGGTAACGTTCGATAATTGGTTGCCAATAGGCGGGCAACGCCCTTGTAAACTCCAAACGTATAACATGATATATTATGCGTAATGCAATTTTTGTCGGATATGCTTTAATTAGGTTACGAAAAGCATTTTGCAAATATACATACATAAACACGTATGTAAGCGATTTAATTACTATCAATGCGGCGTTATCGTCGCCACATTGTAACATAACCGAATAAATAACGTGTATTACGGTTACATATAAAAGCAATTCCGCAATTGCATTTTTGAACTTTCCAAATGAAAAACGTTTGCAATTCTTTATCGTAACATCGTCGGCACGCATACCCGCCCAAATGTTGAACCCGAACATAATTACCAACGCATATAAAAAACCCGCCGTCGGCGTGAAATACGCTAAAATAGGGCTTGCGGTTGTGGCGAATATTAACCGCCATTGTTCCCAATTAAAAATCTTATCCATGAAAAAAACGGTTTAAGGGGGTAAAACCATTACCCCCGGTTAGTTACTTGTATTTGATAGTATTCAAATAAATGTTTGAAAATGTATTCCGCAATCAGATAATCCCCGGTTTTAGACGGGTGTACGCTATCGTTGAATGTTCCCAATGCCGTTATTTGCTCACGGGTTCCAAAGATAGGCGCAAACGTAAGGAACGGCAATTGCTTTTCAATACAATAATTCCGCAACGGGGTTGTATATTCCGCAATTGTGTATATTCCCGCACCGCTTAACGTTTCGGACGGCGTGAAAATCGCCTTATCAATTAGCGGATATATACCGTTTACGTTATCTATTATTTGCGCAATGTTATTGGCAACAACGGTTGGGTTAACGCTACCGGAACGGTCGTTTGTGAAAAGTAAACACGAAAAGAAATCTAACGACAATTTCGATAATCCGGTTTGCCAATTCGCAATATCAACTCTCAACGGTTGCGACGTGGTTAAACCTCGGTTCCCTAACTTATGAATTTTTACGCCTTTGGTTCCGTAACTCAAATCAATACCAAAGATAATTGAACCGTTCGCCGTGGCTGTTATGGCGATTTTGGTTATATCCCCGGTAATCTCTTTACTTTGCCAACCGCCGCCCGTAACGCCTGTTACCGCCTCGGCGGTTCCGTCGTTAACTGCAACCGTAAAAGCCGCATTTTCATAAAACCAAATAACCCCCTTATCAATCGGCTTTGTAAGGTCGGTTAATTGTAACGTGTACGACGCCCCGGCACTAAATACAGTATGTGCAATATTGACGCCCAGACAATCGGCGGTTTTTGAAAGATAATCAAATGTACCGCTTTTCGTCAACGTTATTGCCTCATCGTCGGCGCACTTCATATCCGTTGAATTTGAGTAACCAAAATCAAACCAACCATGCCCGGCAAATCCGTATTTTTCCCACATCATACGGGCGATATACTTAACGTATGTAATTAACCCGGTCGCCACACTTCCAACGCCTTGCGTCCATGAATCGCCGAACATTCCGATATTCATAACCCCCGTACCCTCGAATATGTTTTTACCGATTTTAGCCATAATATTAGGGATATTTTCGGTAAAAACGTTATTCATGTTATCGTTATGATTTTCCAATGTGGTTATACGTTGGTTGAATCCGTCCAAAGTTTGCCCCAAACCATAATAAAACATTATACTAACACTAACATTGCGCAAACATATATTCGCAATTAACCCGGACGCAACAAAGAACATAACACGATTATCGGCGTATTGGCTTTCTACAACCATGTTATAGTCGTAATCCGTCCAATCCGTCGTCGGGGTAATTATTTTTTGTCCGGTCGTCCCGCCAATAATAAGACGCACGGCGGCGGACGCATCGCCGTTGCGCTTCATGGAAAATTTTATCTTAACGGTTTTTCCAATATAGGCGGTTAAAATATTCCTCGCCCAAAATGCGGCGTTTTCGTTTGCCGTACTATCCAACGTCATTGTAAAATAGTCGTCCACTTTCGACAATACATTGGTTGTAACGCCGGGGAACCTCAATTGCCATGCGTCGCCCGCTCCAATATTTACCCCGTCCGATACCGTTAACGGTGTATCAGCGTTCAAAAATGAATTTTCGGGTAATAACTCAATACCGCTATCTGTAATTTGTTGCTCAATTTCCGTAACACGGTTTTCAACTGCGTTTACTTGTTTCTGCAACAATGCAATTTGGTTCCCATATCCAATAAATGAAATATCTTTTGCGTAAAATGTTACGGACGTCTCCTTATAAAACATAATTCGGAAATCCGGGTATTGCGTGCCAATTGTTGCGGTAAATTCAAACGGCGTCCAATCCGTACCATAATTCAAAGTTTGTACGCTTAAATCTGTGCCATTAGTGTATAAAATAACGCTTCCCGCCACATCGCCACGTAACGAACCGGATATTTTTACAGTCTTACCCGCCATTGAACCAAAATAGTTGGTAATCCATAACGCCGGATTATAACCGCCCGCAACATTCAACGCAACCTTTATTCCGTTTCCTGTATTTTCGACAAAATTGTTTTCGTTAGACGCATAACGTATTTGCCATAAACCAACGCTTTTTGCTGTTACACTACTATTGGCGTCGAACTTACTATTTAATGGCAATAATTCAGTTTCGCCAAATAGTACGCTTTGTATTTCCGTTATTGAAGCGGTATTGTTAGCGACGGAACGATTGATTAACGCCCGACGAATTACATTGCGGTTTATAACATTGGCGGCGGATAATGGATACATTCGGGCGGCGGGTATCTGTTTTAAGAATATACGAACCGTAACGTTTTGTGTTGTGAAAACAATATTTTTAGTCGTCATCCAATCCGTATTAGTCATTGACGCCCACGCCGATAAAACGCCCTCATCATTTTCCCGATAAACTACAACCATACCGGGCGTAACTGACGTATCAATGTTTTGTATTGCAAATTTTCTCAAATCGCCGTTCGGCTTGTAAATTACCGAATCCGCAACATTGTTATTCAATTCAAATACAATATCCTCAATGTAGGCACTTAATCCGTATGTATCGGACGAAAAAATAAACGTGTTGACCTCGGATTTTATCCCGGTATCAATCGCCGACCAACCGGACGCCGTGTTGACGAAAAAAACAACGTGTTTTCCGTCGTGTACATACCCGCCAAAATTGGCATACGTTCCGGGGTTTGAGGCAATCCAATAAACGTTACCGTCCGGGGTTCCCGGCGTGGTTGACGTGGACGCAATCCCGGCAAAGGTGGGATTGGCTCCCAAAGAACTAACCATTGTGTCTAATACGTTTTGCAATATTGCGCCCGTAATTTCTTGGTTCCCGTTCGTTTTGATAACCGCATTTATAGCGGCTAATAAATCATTCCAATTTGCCATAATTATTGTATTAAAAAGTCATTGTTATAATCATTATTGAAATCCCCGGTTTGTTGGGTCGGCATAAATCCCCGCCCTATCTTTTTAACAACCGTTGCGGTTTCAAACTCAATTTCAACACTTGCTAAATCCCCCTGCGTTTGCCATTTTGGGGTAATTAAAAACGTGTCGCAATCATACGTTCGCCCGTATTTATCCGTAACAAACACGTAATCCGCCATTCGTATAAATCGCATTACATCGCAAAGATATTCCGGGGCTAAACAGATTGCCCGGTACGTTTTTTCGGAAATCTGTTTTTCCGGGAAAAAATAACCGTCCCGGTTTTCGCCCTCTTCCTCAAACTGATATTCGGGTTTCCCTAACTCGGTGCAAAGATATAAACGGTTTTTGAATGTAGGATTTTGATATACAATTTGTCCCGCATCAAATACCATATTTTCGGCGTCGTACCATTCAATTTTGAGATACCCGCTAATATCCTGTACAACTGTGAACATTTCCGACGTCCAACGGTTCGTCCCATCTGCAATTTGGGCGTAATAAATGCCGTCGGGTATATTTATATTCATTGGCAAATATCCCGGATAAACAATAATATCATACCCCAACGACGCAAACCGTACAATCTGCGTTCCGGCATTTATTAACTCGGTTACAATATTCCCGAACATGGATTTGCCCGTTTTGTCGTATATCTCAAATCGGGTTAACGGTTTATCCGCTACCGTATTCCTCATAATTTGAAACGGGGGCAAATACCGGGCGGGGGTAAATAATGGGTATATATTCCCATACGCATAACTTAAATTGTGGTTTTGCTGTTGAACGCCATAACCCGCCGGAATATCATAATACCACGGCAACACGCTAAAATTATTATTCGGTATCATATTTAACTGTTGTTTTCGTCATTCTTGAACACAAATTTACACTCATTTTATCAATTTCCCCGCTACCAATATAGGTTTTAACCAATTGCAACGGGTTTGGGTCGCTCGTAATCGGGAAATTCAACGTTTGTTTTTTCTTTCGCTCAATGCCATTTGCATAAGTTGACGACCCGTTTATACGAACTTGGCGGGCGGGCAAATTATACGTCCAATAACTCGGTTGCAAACTGACAAATGAAAGATAACCGTTTTGCAAAAAGTAATCGACGCCGTTAACCGTCATTTTGATAAATGGCAATTCGTATTGGCTCGGTACTATCAACCCATAAAAATAAGCTGTAACGGTTCCGGTAACAGTTAAACCAATAGCCGTTGCCGCATTGGGTATCGTTACGGTTATTTGCTTCGTGGTTCCGTCCGCCGTAAAATTTCCCTGCGTGGAAATCACATTGCCGCCGCTATCATAAAAAACAATTCGTCCGGTTCCTGTGTTACCACTTGAATAAGGCACAAAATTAAGAACCGCCGACCGTCCGACACACTCCGGGCGTATCCCATAAGTCGGCGTTGTCAATCCGTCCGTTCCGGTTGTTCCGCCAAATCCCGGATATAGTCCGCTATCATCATTTGTTAATGCGTTTGCATTTTTAGCGGCAAACAATGCGAACCCGTCGTTACTCATTGAACCGGGGTTTAACATCATCATATCGACGTCCGACGTAAAATTTGAAATATTGACGTCCTCTATTTTCCCGGCGGTAACGTATTTACTTATAACCTCAATCGGCAACCCCTCGAACGCCTGTGTTACATCGTCCATCCACTTAAATTGGAATCGTTCCGCCATATCGACCTTATCAAACGACCATTCCGACGTACTGAACCCCCACGTTTTACCGTTACGGATATTTTCTAATTGGGTTAAATCGGTTCCAACAACCGGGCTACCTCCATAAGAACCGCCGTTTTTGAACCAACTTATATGCTCAATCTTAAATTTCCCGTCCTCAATGTACCAATACAGTTGGAAACAATCCCGCAACATATTAGTAAATTGCTGTAAGGTCGTCGGGGCTTTTTGTGCGGGTTGCTGATAATCGCCAACTAATATGTTGGACTTTTGCGTTACGAACAACCGGAAATTTTGGTTGTACGCAATCGGATTGTTCCCGCTGTATAAAAATTGGCTGTATTCCGCCGTTTCCTTATGGGTTATGTCCGGGGCAAACTGATTAAGCAACGATTGAATAACAGAACCGACCGGGAACGCATCCCGTAACGTGTACGTCTTTCGTCCGTCAACCTCCAACAATTCGTCGCCGAACGCATAACCGAACCATATAGACGCATAACGCCACGTTGACCGGGCAATTGGGTAATATTGTTGCCCGGAAATAGAATAAGGGGGCAAAAAATATTCCCCGTCGTCCCTAATACCCCATTCCGTCGGCGTACTCGTATGTTCCCGGCTGATATATCCAATATCAATTGCATATCCAATCGCCCGGCGATAATTGCGGTTATAATCAACAATATCGTCGGCGGGCAACTCGTATGTATTTAATCCCCTAATTGTCGTAACGTCCAATAAATACCGGGCGTATATATTATAAGTTGCCATTTCGCAATGCGCCGAACCCGTCGCACCGGAACCGGAAACGGCGGCGGCGTCAAAATCTGCGTTATCCCACGGCGCATTGCCGGGTAATGCAATTGTATAACGATACATTGCGGCATTATCCGAAGACCTGCGTATTTCCAACGTTGCCGAACCAAAAAACACATTTCCTCGGATTTGTTGCATATAAATATAATATCCGTTTGTATTATCCGGGTATAAATTACCTGTATATGTATTTGTTCCGGTTATACTCATACGCCCGGTATATAACGCATTTACATTCGGGTTTGTACTGCCTGTTACGTTTATTTCCTTTAACAGATTGCACAAAGCAAAATGATACGTATTAACCAATGCGTTACGGTCGGTCGTGGCGTTTGCGTCTTGTTCCCAATAAGAACCGCCCAAAAAACACGAAACAATACTATCGCCGGGAATATATATTTGAATTAACGGGCGTTTTGCAACCAATAACCGTTCAATTGCCGGGGTAATAGCAATCAAATTATATTCCTTTTCCAACCCTGCCAATACGTCGTTATATTCGTCCACGACGTCCGGTTGTACTTGAACTTTTTTGTTGTCGCTGTTAAATGTACAATCGGTTTTCATAAACTTACCGGAAAATTCCCGAACCCATATTTTACCCCAATCGTCCGACCGTTGAATAAAGAACAAAAAGGTTGCGGAAAATTCCGTATTACTGATATAATCGTAATCGTCCCGGATAAATGAAATTTTCCCGGACAATTTCGGGCGATAAAAACGTTGATTGGTTTCCAATTCATAATCCTTTGCCAAATCGTCCTTATAAGTCGGGGAAACGGCGGCGGCGGTCGTGATTGTTTGGTTGCTCCATTCGCTCAATGTATTGCGATTTGATACACGGATATAACGTGCATTTTTAGGGGCGGCAACAACGATATAATCCGTATTAACATTATTATCGCCGTGTCTGTATTGAGGTGCAACGCCACTTATATACATTTGGTTTTCATCATAAAACGCCAATCCACGAACATAACGAATGTAATACAGTTGCGCCCCGGTTATCTGAATAAACCGGGACGTTGTATTTGCCGAACTTGCAATTAAATTGCCTGTTAGATAATCAATGTAATACCCAACCGTTGCCCCGGACGTTGAAAACAAATTGTTATAATCTGTTTGAGGCGCAATATAAAATCTATAAATCGGGTTCATTACCTTTTAATTTTTCGTTTCAAATTCTTGTAAAACTCAATCGTATTTCCGTTACCGTCAACAAATGAACGGCGGCGGTTTTGCTCTTTAATTTCCCGGACGTCATTTTTGAGGTCTGAAATATCCGGGTTGTCATTGTGCAAAGTTAGGGATAATCCGTTTGCCCCGTCGTATGCCGCCATGTATTTACGTGTAAACGTGCCATTGTTAAGCGACTTTATTACGTCCGGGATTATGCGGCGGTATTTCCGGGAATTGCGTTTATTGATAACGGCGAAAAATTCGCCGCCCTCGGCACGCCTCCGAGTTCCGTCCGGTTTGGTTCCCAAATCCACATCGTCGCCGGATTGGTGCGAACCCCCGCCCAATAACTCAACCGTACCGTCGCCGTAACTCTCACTATCCCCCGCATTGGCGGACTTTGACAATTGGGCGGCTTTTATCTTTGAGGCGGCAAAAGAACCCCACATTATCGCAATCGCCGGGATTGCCCACGGGAACCCCAATTGCGACCAAATCAAAGCGGACGCCGTTACAAGGTTTCCGATTTGTTGGATTGTTTGAATTGCCTGTTGTGCCTTTTGCGCTTTCTGTTGGTCTTTTAACGCTTTGTCCTGCGTCTTACGTGCTAAATCCAACTCCTTTTGCGCCGCAACTACATTAGAGGCATAACCGTTCGCCCTCGCTTCCAACTCGGCGTCTAATCGTTTTTGGCTTGCGTCAACCTCTTTGTCGGCGGCTGTAACGGCGGCATCGGCGGCGGCTAACTTTGCGTCCAAAAACGTTTGTAATTGCTCCATTGCAAAGGATACGGACGTACTTATTGCCTCCTTTTGGTCGTCGTCCAAATTCAACCCAAATAAACCGTAAATATCTTTGCCCCGTTCGTCGCCCTTGCTTTGCTGTATTTCTTGGTCGATTTTGGCAATTGTATTTTGTACGGTCTGGACCTCGGCTTCTGTCATTTTGACGCCCCCGGCTTTGTTCAATTCCAACAACTTTTTCAAACGTTCCTTTTCTTGTTGCAACTTAAACCGGGTTTTGCGTTCCTCGCTGTTACGCAACAAATCAAACTCGGACGCCTCCAACGCTTGTTGTTGGTCGAAAAGCAATAACGCCCGTTGATTGTTTAATTCGGTCGTTTGCTTCAATACCTCGGCATCGTATTTGGCGTTTATATCCGCTTCGGATTGGCGGACGTCCTCGGCTAACTGCCTGTTTTGCGCTAATTCGATTGCCCGTTGTTGCTGTAACAATTGGATACGCAAATTTATTTCCTCCTGTGAACCCTCACGGGCGGCGTCCAAACGTAATTGCGTGCGGTCGGCTTCTTTCTGCATTTGGTCGATTGTGATTTGGTCGTTTAATTCGCCCAACTCTTTTGCGTATTGTTGTTGCAAAAGGATTTGTTGTGCCAACAATTCGTCCGCCTGTTTTTCAGTTAACCCCCGTTCGGTTTCTAACCGAGTGTTAATATCCTGTATCTGTCTTTCGTATTCGACCCGCAATTGTTCCCGTTGCTTTTCCGCACCCTCCGCCATTAACGCCAATCGTGCGTCCTGTGTAGTACGTTCCGCCGCTAATTCCGCCGCCCGTTGTTGGTTGGCAATATCGACCATTTCGACCGCTAATTGTTGACGTAAGTAAACAATTTGCGCATTTAACGCCGCCCGTGCTTTGGCTGTCAAATTCGCCTCGGTGCGTAACTGCAATTGTATATCCGCAATCGCACGGGCGTTGGCGGCTTTACGTTGCGCCCGTTGTTGGTCGAACGTATTTTTGATAAGAGCAATACGGGCGTCCTCGGCTTTACGCAATATATCCGTTTCCGTTTTGGCGGCGTTCCGGGCTTCGTTGGCTCTTTGGGCGGCTTGTATTTTCCTTTCGGCGTCCAAATCCGCCCCCTCCGTGTTAAGGTCAACGGCAATTTGTACTTTGCGCCCGTAATTTTCTATTTGTCCCTGTATGGCGTCTATTGCGTCGTCAACCTTAACTTTATCAATTTTGCCGTCCATATCGACGTCGATACGTATTTTACTATCGCCACGGGCTTTTGCGTTGTTGACTTGCAACAACATATCGTTCAATTGCTTTAACTTTTGGCGGTTTGCCTCCAAATCGTTTAATTCTTGACCATAGAACCCAACCGATTTGTTGTGCGCTTTTGTTCGTTCCGCCAATATTTCGTCCTCAATCTTTCGGGTTTCATTCAACCCGGCGTTCCGGGCTTTGGCAATACTTAATTCCCGGTTCAATTGGGCGACACGCTCGTTGCTTACTCGGTTCATTTCGGTTGCTTCAACCTCCAAATAATCCAACCACGCCTTTTGCGCCTCGTTAAGTTTCTTTTGCTCTTTGGCGGATTTGTCAGTATTGGACGCAAACAACGCCAACGCCCCGACAACGGTAATTAACGCCAATGCCAAAAGAACGTAAGGGTTTGCCGCCGCTACTAAATTGAAAACCTTTTGCGCAACGGTCGCCGCCAACGTCGCCTTTGTTCCCTGCATGGTTACAAGTCGGTTATAAACTTGCGCTTTACTCAATGCTGCCATTTGGATACGGGAAATACCCAACATAAGTGCGGATTGCTTTTGTACGGCATTTTGTATCGCCTGTACTCCGGTTGTAATCGCAATTGCCGCTTGCAACTTCTTTTGGGCTTCCTGTACGTCCTCACTTTCAGACCCGAACAACTCCATTGCTCCGGTAAATGCCGCCATTCCCCCGGACGCACCCGCCGCCAATCCCAATACGGCGTCCAAATCGGACGTATCCGACGCCATGTTGGTAATTTCCTTTGTTGCATCCCGGACGGCATCCCGCAATATGGCGGTTTCTTTACTCAATTGCTGATATTCCGCCGTTCCTTGTTTGCCCTCTAAACGCAACAACGCCAATTGTTTTGTCTGATTTTCGATTTGAGTTGTTAACCCTTTGGCGGCATCGGAATAGTTACCCACATTAAGGGACGTTTTGCCCGTGGCTTCCTGTAACCGCTTCATTTCCTCGTAAATCGCTTTTGTTTCTTGTACCAACTTGCGCCCCTCTTCGGTCGCCTCCCTTTCCTCAACTGTCATGTTGTTAAGGTATATTTTGTTTAGGGAATATTGCGCCGACAACCTATTATATGAACCCTCGGCGGATTGGTTCAACCGGATAACAAGTTTGTTTATATCGTTTTGCTCCTTTTGGGCTTGCTTCAATTCCGCCAAACGCTTTGCGTTCTCGCTTTCTGCAAATGCCAAATCCCGTGCCGCACGGGTTAAACGGTCGGTATCGGTTGTTGCGCCCTTAATGGTCGCCCGCCCGCTCTCGGTCGCCCCGGATACGCCCGCCAACGCCGCCCGAACGGTTAACGCCTCACTCTTAATATTTTTAAGAGTATTCATATAGGCGTCGGAAAGTTGGTCTAATTGGTTAATAAGGTCGGAAATCGAATTGTCCGGCTTTACTAAATCACTATATTTTATCGGGTTGTTATTATCTGCCATAACGCCAATTATTACTTTGTTATTTGCGGGAAATTTGCCCGCTATTCAATTTTCTTTCCTCGGTAATACAATTTACCCGCCGGAACCAATTAACGCCGGAAACGGGCTATTTTGCGCCCGCTTTGGCGTTCTTTGGTTTGGTCGCCTGTTTTATATACTCAAATGCGTTGTAATATTCCAATACGGTAAACGTTTTGGGGTTTACGTGCAAATGTTGGGACAACATCAAACACATATTTTCAAACTGTTTGTCGTACTGTATTTCCATGCTATCCGACCCGCTAAACGTTTGGGGTTTGGTATAAGTCAACAACATTGTCGTTATTTGCTCAATTTCCGCCCGCTTATCGGTTTCGTCGCCCTGTATAATTGCATCCAACATTAACAACGTGCGTTGCTTCAATTGGTCGTAATACTCTTTAATTGTAGCGTCGTCGAAACTTTTAGGAAAATACAATTGCAACTCATCGTCTATTTTTTTTTTGACCGCTTCCAATTGGGCGGTCAACTCGGCGTTCGGTGCATCGGCGAACAACTGCAATACTTTTTGTAATCCGTCCGGCGTCATATCGTTGTACTCGGTTCCGTCCACGCTTTTAACCAAAGCGCAAAACGCCAAATACCGGGGCGACATATCGGATTGAATGAAATACACGTTTTGCCGCATATTATCCAATTCCTTTTCCGCCAACTCCGGTTTATTGCCCCGGATAAACCGGATTGTCTTTTCAATATGCGTGTCCCAATCGTTAAGGTCGGAACCAATCCCGGCGTCGATTAACAACGCTTTGTTATACGCATGAAATCGCAACATTGGCAATTCGTCGATACTATCGTACAACACAACCGCCCGTTTTCCAATCGTTGTTGTTCTCATATCAATATGCGGGTTATGACGGTTGAACAAAAGGGAACCAATAACAACCACGGGTTCCCGGTGCATATCGCAAACAGAACCGACAAAACGACCCCCGCCCACCATGATAAGCAAAAGCCGCAATTGAACATCTTTGCGAAAAAGGCGTTGCCGTGAACTTGGACGTATTCGATAACGCCCCATTTTTTCAAAAGGGATAAAAGGAACGCCGCCACGGTTGCGACAATCAAAACCCATATTACAAATATCATTTCCATATCTCAAATATTACACGGTTGCGAAACTGATAAAATCCCCTCAAACCGGAACCCGGCGAAAGGGTGCATTAAAAATTGGTTGTCTATTTCGTCCAACGTAAACCCCCGGTACACGTTTTCGGCTAACTCATATACCCGGTTAATTTCAATTGTCCCGTCTTTCAACCAAAAGCCGCCATTTAAGACGGTCAATATTTCGTTCTTTAACGCCTCGGTATTCCGGTTGTTCAGTTGTCCCGGATACACTTTGCGCAAGTCGAACCACACAATAAGGGAAAACGGGGCTTTCAACGTGCTTTGCTCTTTGGGAACCCAACCCACGTTTTGCGGGTCGTCAACCCAAAAGAACCCGAAATTGCCAATATTGGCGTCCGGGGATACGTCGATATAATCGTTGTCGCCTCGGTATTCCGTGCCGCCCGCATACACGTTCGGCGTGAAATACTTTTTGCCGTTGATTATCTTTGCGACCCGTTGCGCCCTGCCAAACACGACGTCCAACCAATCGACGTTATCCATTAACCCGGCTTGTATGTTCCCAATAACCCGGTCAATCAAAACCGGGTTTGGGATTATTGGTATAATCTTATTCTTTGCCATAAATTACGTTTTTTGCTTTGTTCAATAAGTCGGGGTAAATATATTGCCAAATCAACGCCGCAATATTTTCGTCAGTCAATCCCAATATTTGCCGCCCGTACTTTTTTATCAAATCTTCCGTCTTGAAATCCGACGCCTTTATTTCAAATTGTTTGTCGCCAACCTCCAAATAAAAACTACTTTCAAAATCCCCCTCATCCCGTAACGTTACCCGGTTGGTTGGTTGTCCCTTTTCCTCTTTAATGGCAATCGTCAACGGCGAATACGGGGCGTAATCCATAATATCAACGCCCAAACGGTTAATACCTTGTTCAAACAATTGTTCCTCGGCGTTGGCGTCGATAATAAACGCCGTCGTCATTCCGTCGTTGATTATATCCCGGACGTATAAGCCGGACGATAACCCATTGTTGAACATATCAACCCGGTTGCGCAAATCCTGTATTGACTGTAACCCCGCCATATTCTTACGTTGTACGGTATTTTACGCCGTGGTTGTTACAAGTAAGGCAAATACGGTCGATACCCTGCGTATCTAATCGTAACGCCTCGTATGCTTTTTTAAGGTCATAACCCAAACCGCCGCCGCCATGCTCAGCGCGGTGGCTTTCATCCTGATGTTCATCGAGTTCCCCATC
>OGZO01000673.1_pt1 | contig 25601 bp, 30 predicted proteins | sample 1576721 | NCBI WGS metagenome assembly OGZO01 (sample SAMEA3541516, study PRJEB24748) | human gut metagenome | biome: human gut; feature: human-associated habitat; material: faeces | place: China | collected 2012 | reverse complement strand
ATAATGTTGCCGGTGATGAAGGCCAGATAGGCCGAGCAGCCCAGAATGGGGGTGTCCTCGCCCGTGATGATGGTCACGCACCGCGGCGGCGTTGCCGGTCGCAGCGTGCCGTCCGGGCGCATCCGCCCACGCTCCGCGCCATCGCCCGCCATGCGGCTCAGGCTCTGCGCAATTTCCTTCAGCTGCCGCTTTTCCTGCTGGCTGCCCGTCGGGTGAAAATCGTCCACGACGAAAGGCATATCCTTCAGGATGAACGCCCGCCGCCGGATGGTGTTGCCTGTGTCGTGGAAGCTGGCGGGAAGCGTCTTGCTGGTGAAGTTTCCGAAGTGGCTTAGCGCCAGCGCCGCGCTGGTACTCTTGCGGCTGCCCGTCCCGCCCGCTAAATACAACCCGTAGGAAGGCTTGACGTTCGTCTGGTTCAGAAATTCCCACAGCGGTGCCAGATAAATCGTCCCCAGCAGCGGGATGGCGACGTGTGGCGCGATGACGTTCCGGATACCCCAGCTCGCCGCCGCTGCCGCTTCTGCCGATATGCTGTCGAAGCCCGCAGCCCCTGCGCCGTCCAGACGGTAGCCGCTTAAACCGCCGTCCAGATTGACGCGAACGCCGTCCGCACCCACCGCGCCGCCGTGGTACAGGTAGCACCACTTTCCGGCAATCTTGCGCCAGCCGGTGTGACTGTATTCCGTGATGTGCGCCGCAGTCATCTTGCCCACTGCGGCAATGGCATAGCGCGCATGGTCTTTTGCGCTGTTGCCTGGCATCACGTTGGCTTGCAAGCCCCACGCGCTTGTGACCCAGCTCATGCCTCCGAAGTCGGAAGCCTTCACCCGCGTCCGTGGCAGCTGCCGTCCGTCCTGCGTCCATGCGTCCACCTCAAACGCCATATTGCGGTTCACGCCATCGTCCTGCATGATTTCGCTGTGCGGGATCGCCACGAAATCGCAAATGGGCTTTCGTCCTCCGTCCGCTGCCACCCGGCAAATGCAGCCATCTGCCGCGCAGTATCCTGGAATCTTCCCGAACAGCTGCGCCGCTCGCTCGCTGGGGCTGAGCCAGTATTTCACCCCAGCCGGGTCAAAGGGCAGCGTCTCGCCAATCTGCCGCGCCAGCGCGTCCATCGCCGGGCGGTCGCCCATCAGCTCCACCATGTCTGTGATGTCGCCCTTCGGCGGCAGCTCCGGGCAGCAGGCTTTCAGGTTGACCATCTTGATGCTTTTCGCAATGTGCGTCAGCGACGTGCAAACCTTCCAGCCGTGCTCCTGTCCCGCGTAGCTGTTTTCGGCGGTGTCCGCGTCCGGCAGCATCACCACATGCGCGCCGCGCAGCAGCTCGCTGTAGCTGTCCGCCCACTTGCCCGCGCCCTGCGGCTGCGTAGTGGCGGCATGTCCCAGCCGTGCCAGCGTGTCCGCGTCCTTCTCGCCCTCTACGACGTACACCGTCCGCCCATCCCGAATGGCGGCATTGACCTCCGGCAGCCGGTATAGCGTGTGCAGCTTGATGCTGTCCGGCACGCTCCAGACGAATCCGTCCTTCTTCGCGTTCTTGTTCTCCGGCGCGTACATTCGTTGCCGGAAGGTTTTTGCGTGTTTGCCATCGTCGCCGATATAATCGTGCCGCGTCACCTGAAACAGCTCTTTGCCGTTTGCGTCCGTGTAGCTGTAAATCTTCGTGATGGGCGGCAGCGGCTTCAGCGGCTTCTTTTCCGGCTTGGCTGCTTCGGGCTTCAGCGGTGGCGTTGGAATGGCTTGACGCACCGTCATGCCCCGCGGCGCGCCTCCGTTTGGCGGCGTGTTGTCATCACGCAGGTCTTGCACCTTCAGCCCCATGGCGTTCAGCACGTCCGCTTCGCTGCATCCAGCGTGGCACTTGAACACGATGCGCGGCGCACCGTTGTAGCGGCTTGACTGTACGTTGACCGTCAGGCTGGCCGTCCTGTCATCGTGGGCCGGGCAGCGGCAGGTATACTCGCCGGATGCGCTGTTGTGATGCTCCACATGCAGTCGGCTCAAAAACTCCTGAATATCCACGCCGCGCACCTCTTTCTTTTCATTCGCTCTGGCTGTCCTGCGCCATTCGCTGCGCAATGTCCGTCAAAATCGTTTCTTTGTTGAAGTAGTAGGCACCGCCTACGCGCTCATGGGGCAGAACCCCTTCCTGCGCCATCTTGCGGATGGTGTTGGCGCGCAGACCTGTGACTTCGCTAAGCTGTGCCGTGCTCCAGTACCCTTCCATGGGTTCGCGCTCGCTCAGCACCTCGCGCACCGTGTCCACGTCCACCAGCTGACGGTTGCCCCATTTCAGCACTTGGATTTTCCCCTCGCGGATGGCTTTGCGCAGCGCATACGCTGTCACGCCCGCCAGCTGCCGCGCCCGATCGACCGGTTGCAGGTTCATGTTCTTCCCTCCATTTGCGCCATCGCCTTGTCGATGGCCAGCACGGTTTCTTCCATCACGCACCGCAGCTCCACCGCCTTGCGGCGGATGGCATCCACGGCAGGCAGCTCGTTCGACGTGATTTTCCCATCCCGCGCCACGGCCGCGAAGCGCATCGCCAGCTGCTGCGCATCCTCGAAGGATGCCGCCCAGCCCAGCGCCGCCAGCGCCAGTTCGCTGTTGCCGTCGCCGCCGTAGTCCGGCAGCAGCGGACAGCAGGCGCGAATGTGGTCGCCCGCCAGCTCCGGCGCGCCGTATGCCTCCACCATCTTCTGCACCACGTCGCAGGGCGGCAGCCGCTTCCCGGTCTCGAAGTCCTGCAAACTTTCCTTGCTGATGTATAGCAGCGTCGCTGTTCTTTCCCGGCTCGAATGCAGCGGATCGCGTGCCGCTGCGCGCATCCGCGCCTGATAGTAGATGTTTCCGCTGGTTTTCACCGCTTTCAGCCCCTCCGTTTTGTGATTCTTCACCATATTGCCGGGGCGTTTTCGTGGTTCTTCGCCTTGCTTCTCCATCTTGCGCCCGCTACAATATGTCTCGGATGTTGTACATTTTACGCTTTTTTTTTTTTTGTCAAGACCTTTACGCTGTTTTCTCAATATTTCAGGCGTTTTGTTCAAAAATCACAACATCCGTGCTAAACTTTTTCCGAAGTCAGGAGGAAAATGCAACGATGATTGGAAAAACGCGCCTGCGGCAGTTACGCGAAGAGCGCAACTTGAAGCAGACAACAGTGGCACAGGAAACCGGGCTTTCCCGTGGCACGATCTCGAATTATGAATCCGGCATGACCCCATCCACCGCAAACGGCACTATTCTGGCAGCCTACTACGGTGTGTCGCTGGATTACATTCTGGGGCTTACGGACGAACGGAACGCCGACGTGGGCGGCATCTCGAAGTCCTTCGCCGTGCTGAATAAGCTCACCGATGGCAAAGGCCCCAGCGCCAGCGACGTGGCGGCGCTTCTGGATGCCAGCGTGGCGTACCTCTGCAACGGCGCGCCCTGCGGCATGACCCCCATCGTGGCGTGGAAGGCGTTCATGGCGCACTTGACGGATGCGCTTCACGCCGCCAGCAGCGGCGACACCGCGGAAATGCTGGACAGCGCAAACGCTGCCGTGGTCGCCGCGCTGGATGTGACAAAAATGCCCGCCATGCTGCTGGGCAAGAAGGAAGGGAAACAGAATGCGTAAAGCGATTTCATCCTTGCTTGTGGCGCTGCTGCTCCCTGCCGTGGCGCTCGGTGAAAGCCTGAGCGCTACGCCTACGGATGAGCTGGTCGCGCTGCGCGATTCCATCAATCAGGAAATCGCCAACCGCGTCGATACGGAAAGCGCGCAGACGATTTCTGTTGATGGCGTGATTTTCCGTCTGAAGCTGGTGGAAGTCGGAACGGCCCGCGACGATAACCGCGGTTTGGGTATCATCCTGCTGGCAAATAACCCGACGGATGCCTCCATGACCCCACTGTATGACTTGGGCGTGACCGTCACGCATGGCGGCAAGCCGCTGGACGTTTCGTGGGTGAAATCTGAGCATTTCGGCAGTTCTTCCGTTTCCACCAGCCAGTCGGCAGTCATCGCGCCCGGCGCGGTCGATATGCAGATTTTCCTCGGCTTCGTCCTTGACGGGGAAGGTACTCAGGTAGAAATCACGCTTTCGCGCAAGCATACACGCGCAGGCGAAGACCCGTACTGCGGCACGTTCTCCGTGGACATTTCTGATATGCTGCCTGCCACTTGACACGGCGGCGCTTACTCGACTATACTGAAGGAATAGGAAGTAAAACAGAATGAAGAAGCACAAAAAGCGCGGCATTCTCTGCGCGATCGGCGCGGCGCTCTGCCCATTCATGTACAAGCCGAAGGGAAAACCCGAAGAACAGGCGATTTCCGTGCGTGTGAATGGCTATGATATTGGCAATGTCCCGCGTGAATCTGTCCCCGCCGTCATGGAGGCCATACACAAGCCGGGCGCGGTCATCAGCGCGTTCAAGGTCATCGGCGGCTATGAAGGAAAGAACTACGGCGCGATTGTCGTCGTGCGTCACGACTTGTGACATTTGCCAAAAACAAAAAAGCGCTCCCGTGCCAGTTTGCACGGAAGCGTGTCACGCCCGCAAATGCTTGAAAATCAAGGCTTGCGGGCTTTTTTGTGCCTACTGTGACGCTGTGACGGATAAAATGAACATAGGATAGGCAAGATTATTTTTGCACATTGGAGGTGTGTTTGCTATGGCCATTGAAAAGCGTGGCGCAGATACCTATCGCATTGGCTTCCAAACGCTGAATGCCGACGGTACCTACAAATGGGTGCGTGAAACGTTTCACGCTACGCCAGGACTTTCCGAAGCGTATCAGCGCATGGAGGCGGAAGTCGCGCTGGAGCGCTTGAAGCTGCAAGCGCAGCAGGCAAAGGACAGCCCGGAAGCTGCCGAAGCGCAGCCGAACGTCATCACCGTCCGCACATTCGCGGAACGCTGGATGGAAAAGCACGTCCGCCCCAACTGCTCACCGGTGACATATAAGGACTATCGCTATTTTCTGGATAGCCGTATCCTGCCATACATGGGCGACATGCCGGTGAAGAAGCTGACCGCCACCTATCTGGTGGACTGGCTGGAATACGTCCGCAACGATGGCCGCCGCAGCACACGCATGGAGGAATCGCAGCTTGCGAACCCGCGGCATCCAGCAGCGACGGCGCGGCTGACTTCGGATGTCCAGCGCACGCGCCCGCTCGGTGCGCGCACCGTTCAGCATTACTATGACACGCTCAAAACCATGCTGGACATGGCGGTGCAGTGGGAAATCATCTACCGCAACCCCATGGAGCGCGTCACGCGCCCACGCGCCCGGAAAGCCCGCGTCAAGTTTCTGGATGAAGAACAGGCGGTGGAGCTGCTGCGCTGCTTGAAGGATGAGCCGAACATGTGCCTGCGTGCTGCCGTCCTACTGGCGCTGCTCTGCGGTCTGCGGCTTGGTGAAGTCGGTGCCCTGCGGCTCAGCGACGTGGACTGGAAGCGCGGCACCATCGACATCAGCCACGCCTTGAAGTACACCCCGCAAACCGGCAGCTTTGAAGGCCCGCCGAAAAGCGAAGCTGGGGAGCGAATCATCGCGCTGCCGGTCGGCATGATGGCGGTGCTGGATCAGACCCGCGCCTATCAGGAGGATTGCAAGCGCGCCGCCCCGCATCTCTGGGTCGGCGAAGGCTGGATTGTCCACGCATGGAACGGTGCGCAGCTGCATCATGACACGCCCAGCCGATGGTTTCGCCACTTTGCGGATGCGCACGGCTTTGAAGGTGTACGCTTTCACGACCTGCGGCACACGCACGCCAGCACGCTGCTTGCCAACGGCATCGACGCGGTAGCCGTTGCCAGCCGCATGGGGCATGAGGATGCCAGCACGACTCTCCGCGTCTACGCTCACGCGCTTCGCCGCCGCGATGATGATGCCGCCCGCGTCTGGCAGTCCTTCCTTGACGCTGCATCCGCGCAGCCGGAAACGCCTGAACCCGTTGAAAATGACGGCTTTGCGCCCTCACCCGACGCGCAGTAAACCGCTCACCCCATCTCTACCCAATTTTCCTCTACCCATGCTATCCACAACCTGTCCCATACCTGTGCATATTTGCGAAAAGCGCACAAAAAAAGCGGCTTGCTTTATTGCAAGTCGCTTCGTTTTTGGTGTCGAAGTGGCGGGATTCGAACCCGCGGCCTTTTGGTCCCGAAGCGCCTCAGCGTCTCTGACGCGCAGTTGGTGCATTCATGAGTGCCTGTGTGCTCACCACCGCTAACGTGCCTGTATTTTATCATGCGTTGTTCTTTGCTGTCAACATTTATTTTTTTATTGCTTGCATTCTTTCGCAGTGCGGCGCTTGCGTTTACTATCGCACGTTCTACCCCACACGCTCCGCATTCTTCCGTGATGTATTTCAGCGTCCTGCGCTATCTGTCACAACCGTCACAACTGTGATGCGATTTTTTCTTCTATAATATGCGCCCTTCTTATGAAACTGGCACATTATAATTATTTTCTGTCACATTCAAAGAAAACTGTCACACAGAATAAGCCCACCCCCTAATTTTTCAAGGCCCACGCTGTAAACGCTTGAGCCTCTCCCGGTGTAGCGTTCCCCTTTGAATGCTTTTCTTATCGGGGGGGGATGGGCTGAATTTCTCGCAGTCGAGTGAAATCAAAACCGTTTTGGTGCGTATAGCCGCGCCTGAAACGCTCAAAAATTGTGTGCTTTCTCAAAAACCGCGTCGCCCGCACCCATATTTGTCGTGCTCTTTTCTCCGAAAACTGGAAAGCCAACGAAAAAAAGCGGCAGCTACCGCCCAATCAGGGAAGCTGCTGCCGCCTTGCTGTATGAAGTTACTGAACCCCGTCGTCATCCGTCCATGGCTGCGTGTAGGTCAGTGCCCGCTCGCTGTCGCCGGTGCCGGTGGTCGTCGGGTCGGTGACGATGCCCAGAATCGCCAGCACCGTGAAAATGGCGTTGACCACCTGAAGCAGCTTGTCGCCGATTTCCCCCAGGTCAATGCTTACGCCAATCAGCGCCGCCACCGCCTGAACCAGCAGCAGCACCGCGGGAATGAGCGCCACCCAGAACGCCTTGTTCTTAACGCGCACAAGCCAGTTGATTTTCATGTCGTTCACCTCCTTCGCCTTTGCGTCGCTCTCGTCAGCTCGCCGTGCTGTCAGGCGGATGATATGGCGCAGCCATCTGATCCAGCCGGTGGTGCGCGCTCTTGACGCTGCTCTCCACTCTGGCCAGCCGCTCCGCATAGCCGTCCAGCCGCTCACGCATGGCGCGCTGTTCTACGCGGATGTCATCCACGCCGCCCGCAATGCTGTCCAGCTTTGCGTTTACCTGCGCTTGGCTTGCAGCCTCGCCGCGTGTGTCACGTCGTGCGCCAGCCAGTAGCGCAATGAACGCCACCAGTAGGCTGCCCAACGCAATGATAGTCCCTGTTTCCATGTGTCCAGCTCCTTCCTTTGGCTTTATTTACCTTCTTGCTTTTGCAAGCTGGTATCAAGAAAAGAAACTGCCTTGTACCCCCCCATCGGGCAGCTCAATCCGCTGCTGGATACTTGACAGCCGCTTCTGTATGATGGCGATGTTGTGGGCTTCCTGCTCGATGCCCAGCGCCTGGTATCCCTCTTGCAGCGCTGCCAGCAGCGTGCTCCCGCTTCCGGCAAACGGATCGCAGATGCACCCGCCCGGCTTGCACAGCCGCACCACCTGCCGCATCAGCTCAATGGGCTTTTGCGTCTGATGCCAGCGCTCGTGCGTCGGTACATTCGCCACTTGGAAAAGCCCCGGCAATACGCTCACGCCGCGCTCGATCGGCAGCGGCCCATTGCTGCCCCATACGATATATTCACATTGCTGGCGGAAGCGCCCCAGCTGCGGCCTGCTGTTCATCTTGTCCCAGACAGCCACGCCGCGCCATGTCCAGCTCGCCCATTGAATCGCGTCCGTCAGCGCTGGCAGCTGCCGCCAGTCCACGAACAGCGCACACACTGCGCCGGGCTTGCAGGCTTTGCGCGCCGCCGCCATGATTTCATGAAGAAAAGAAGTCCATGCCCGCTGCGCCAATGCGTCGCCGCTGAAATCAGGATAGGGGTTCCCCTGCTCGCCGAAGCTGGTGTATTTATCCCGTGTGCTCCGTGCTTTCTCGCCCATGGACATGCCGCCGCTGGCATAGGGTGGGTCGCTGATGACGGCGGACAGTTCAGCGCCTTCCAGCTTCCGCAGCTCTATCAGAGCGTCCCCTTGAATGGCTGCCCATCCGTCCGTCAGCATGTTCGCCAGCTCGCCGCCGTTCATCCCCGTCCTCCCTCCGCACTGGCCGCACCCGGATAGCATTCCAGCAGATACGCCGCCGTTGCAGCGTCCAGCCCGCGGATCGTCACCGTGTAGGTGTCGCTGTCCGTGCTTTCCTGCGTACCTTCCAGCGCTGCCCACGTCTGTGCACCGACGATGCCGTCCACGCTCAGCCCGTTGATTTTCTGGAAGTCGCGCACCGCCGCTTCGGTTGCCTTGCCGAAAATGCCGTCCGCATCCAGCTCATAGGCCAACGCGTTCAGCATCTCCTGCAAGGCGCGCACCTCTGCACCTTTGCTGCCCTTCCGCAGCGTGATCCGCTTCGTCCCGGTCTCCTGCGTCTGCTGCTCACCCGCTGCCGCTTCGGCGGACGTGTCGCCGGTGCCATAGTCGATCTCCTTGAAGTAGCCCGCGTGCGTCCAGCCGTTGGCCAGCGTAGACCCTGCCACCCTGCCCATGGAAGCGGAAGAATGCACGACATTGCAGGCGCGTTCCCGCCCCTTCTTGTCCACATCCGTCAAGGCATTTTCACCCGCATAAAGCCCAACGTGGCTGAAATTGCCCCGACCGTCCGCGTGATACTTCGCCGGATAGCTGCCCCCGTCTTCGTGAATGAACAGCGCCATGCCCACCTGAAGCCCCGCCTTCTTCGCCTCGCTGAGCGGCATCAGCCCCGTCACGGCCCGCGCCATGGCGTTGCTTCCTGCGTAGTCCATCTTTCCGCCGCAGGCACGCACAGCCGCCTCAATCATGGCTTGACAGTCCATTTCCTGATAGCTGCGCTTCTCCTGCGCATACTGGAGCGCCTGTGCTGCCACCTGCGCCCCTGTCGGCTTTGCCATCGTCATGTGCTCCTTTCAATGTCCGCCAGCAGCTCACGCCGCTGCCGTTCCAGTTCGCCGCTGTCCGTCTCGATGCCGTGCATGGCCAGCAGCTCCGCTTGCTTGCGGATGACCTCCTGCGCCCCGTCCAGCATCCGGCACAGCCGCTCGATGATCTGCAAGTGGCTCATGTCCTGCCGCCTCCCGCCATCGCGCAGCCAAAGAAATAGCCCAGCAGAAACGTGCTGGGCAGTATCCAAATCAGGTGCAGCGGATTCATGCCTGCTCCCCCTGTTCGTCGTTTTCATCCTTCGGCATCTCTGGCCAGACAATGCTTGCCGGGAAGCCCTCCTGCTGCGGCACGTCCAGCAGCGCCTGCCGATACTTCGCCCAGTCGCCGCGCAGATACTGCCCCAGCTGCTTGAAAAAGCCCAGCCACGCGGAAAAGGTTGCGCCCTCCGGCACATCCAGTCCGGCGCGGAAAATGCTGCCGTGCGCGTCCACTTCTTCCAGCAGCTTGTTGCGGATGCCTCTGGCAATGCCCTGCGCCCCGTCCATGTCGCCCAGCTCAACCGCAGATGCAAGCGCCGTGCGCATGTTTTCCAGCTGTTGCGCAGCCTGAATCTCTGCCGCCTTTTCCCGGCGTGCTTCCTTGATTTTGTCGTTCGGGTTAATGATTGTGTTCACGGTGGTTCCTCCTTCATGATGTCGGTATAGGTTCGATCCATCTGCTTCAGCAGGTTGCGCGTGTTCCCGCGCTGTGCGTTGGCCTTCCAGCTGCGGTAGTGGTCGCGCACCTGCACCATGGTCATGCGCCCGTCTTCGACGCGCTTGCGCATCTTCCGCAGCTTTCGCCGCTCCTGCCCGACCTTCTTGTCGTTCAGCTTTCGCACAACCTTCCCGCGGTCGGTCAGAACAAAACGCCATTGCAGCCACATCACGCCCTGCCGAAGCGGGTAAATGCGCGTCTTGCTGTTTAGCTCCAGCCCAAGCGCTGCCATTTGCGTGCGGATGTCAGCCAGCACCTGCTCTAACTTCTCTCGGTCGCTATGAATCAGCGCAAGGTCGTCCATGTAGCGCAGATAATGCCGGATGCGGTGCGTTTCCTTGATGCGGTGGTCAAGCGCGTCCAGCACGGCCAGTTGGTTGAGTTGGCTCACCTGACTGCCCAGCCCGATGCCGCGCTCGCCGCCGTCCAGTCTTGCGGCCTTGTATTCCCCGGATGCTCCGGGCGGGTCGCCCGCTCCTTGTGTGTGCATTGTTCTGATTTCGGCGCAAGTTCGCGCTTACTATAAACGCACTCGCTCCCGATCGGCTTGGTGAAGCCGCGGAAACGGCACACAATCCGCCAGCACGCCATTGCTGTTGTTCGCATTGTTGTTGCTGAGGCTGCCGTCCGTGTTCACGTTGCGCACGTTGTTGCCGTTCCCAGCGTTCGGGGTGCGCAAGGTAGTGCGGAACGAAAGGCTGAATCAGCGTGTGGCCCGTGGCTTTACGCCGTTCTTTTCCCGCGCCGTTGGCTTCGCGTTCGGAAGAAGCTGACCATATCGCCGATAGTCCGCATCCCGCCAGCCTTTCAGCAGCGCCATCTCTTCCACCATCAGCCCCGTCCAGTATTCCGCACGGTCGCCGCTCAGGTGCAGCACCGTATAGGCAAGGTCGGCGTAGCCCATCAGCGCGTCCAGACTGCTGAGCGCCGCCACCTGTTCGCTGCGCCGCTGGGTGTAGTCCTCCGCCGTTGTAACGCGCACGGCGTTCGCCCGGCGTACATGCGCCAGAACGTGCGCCGCTTCGTGCAGAATGTCCGCCGTCAGCATCCAGCGGTCGCGCCGTGGAAATTGCTTCTCGTTCTTGCAAATGGTGAAAATGTACTCTGCCAGCTGCCGCGCCTTCGTCAGCACGTCCAGCTCATTGGCTTCCCGGAAGGGTGCAATCACTGCCATGGGGTTCGCTCCTCCATGCCTGCGCGCCTACCGGCGCGGGATGATTTTGATTTAATAGATGGTAAAAGCCGCCAGCACGCCAATGCTGTAGCTCGCATAGTTGTTGCTGAGGCTGCCGTCCGTGCCCACGCCGCGCACGCTGTTGCCGTCCCCAGCGTACGGGGTGCGCAACCAGTACCAGCGCGGTGCGCCGTTCAGCAGGTAGATGCGGTCGGCGTTGGTCGCTCCAGCGAAGAAGGGATAGGTCTGCCCCTCGGTAATGTTGTTTTCATGGCCGTAGCCCATCTCGTCCCGGCTCAGCAGCCACACCCGGTCGCGCACCACCTCGCTGCCGCCGCCGTCCGTCACAGTGTTCAGCGCTACGGTCTTGTCCGCCTCGCCAATGGCGGCGACCAGCCCTTCGTCCAGCTTTTTCAAGAAGCCGTCACGCGCTGCGTAGCTTGGCGCGCGGTCGAACTCGTTCTGCGGCTGCCACCATGCCCCGCCAGCCTTGTCGCTGTTCAGCCACTGCCGGATTGCGCTTTCCTTGTAGCGGTTGCTGCCGTAGCGCAGGCGGTGCGCGTGGTTCATGTGCTCCGTGTGCCCGTCCGCCGTGCCCAGGTCGGTGCCGTCGCTTCCCGTGCTGACGCTTACCGTCTCGATGGCGGCAACTGCCTCGCGGCTGGCGTAGGTGCTGATTTTCGTCGTCAGCGCCTGCTGCTGGTAGCCCCACGGAAACATGATAACGCCGCCCGCAGGCACCGCCTGCGCCAGCGTGAATTGCAGCGTAGCGCCGCCGCCGTACTCCACGTCGTAGCCCGCCAGCAGCGTGAAATGATAGGTTCCAGCCGCCAGCCCGTCCGCGGCATAGTACAGCGCTTCCGTCGCGTCAAACTGGCTGGCATCCAGCAGCGTATGCAGCGCGAAGGTCGTGGAGTGCTGGAATCTCCCGTGCGGATCAAGGTCGATGTCATGCCCCAGCACGTCCAGCAGCATCGTTTTTTCGCCGTAGCTCACCGTCAGCTGGCTGCCCACCGGGAAGTCGCTGCTGCCCATGCCGTGCCGGATGATCTCCTGCACGTCCGGCCACGCTACCACACTGCCCGCCTGCATCAGGTGCTTTGCAATCAGTTCCAGCGCCTGTGCCTGCCGTTCCGCGTTCTCGTTGCTTGCAATGTTCAATCCCATGCTTGTCCCTCCTTAGTTGGTCGTTTCTGCGGTGCTTTGCGCTGCCGCATGGTCGATGGTCACGGTGCCGTCCGTTTCTTCTGTCAAGCTCCACCCGCGCAGCCCGCTCACGCTTGCGGCGGCCTCTTGCGTGGAAGAACTCGCTGCCGCGGCCTGCTGCTGCGCCTCCTGCGCGGCTTGCTGGGCGTTTGCGGCGGCTTCCTGCGCCGCGCCGACGCTGCCCAGAATCTGCTGCACCCATGCAGGCGGCTCCGTGGGCGTGCTGCCGCTGCTTTCAATGGCAGCCTCGATGCGCGTGCGGAATACCGGGCTTTTGCGAATCAGTGCGCCCTTGACGGCTTGCACCTCCGCCCTGCCGTATCCGCCCTTGGCGGTGTCCGCCGCCGTGGGCTTCCATGTCAGGGTGTTCCCGCTCTGGGTGATCTCCGGCAGATAGCTTTCGGTTTCGCCGGGGCGCACCGCCGCAATCAGGAACGTGGCTCCTTCCATGTTATCCTCTGTCCACGCGCTTACGTCGATTTGCACCTCTTGCGTCAGGTTTTCTCCCTGCCGCCCCAGCTTCACCACGTCCAGCCCCTCGACGTGATAAATTTCCCCCTTGTCCTCATCGGTGGGTGTGGGTGCTTCTTCATCGGCGGTCACGTTCATTGCTACAGGCTCTGTCTCTGCCGCCTGCGTCATCGCAGCGACTGCCGCGTCCTCCAGTGCCGCTTCGATGCGTGTGCGGAATACTGGGCTTTTGTAGCAGCTGTCGCCCAGCGTGGCGCGCACTTCGCCGCGTCCATAGCCGTCCTTTGCCGTGTCGTCCCGCGTCGGCATCCAGCACAGCACGCTGCCTTCCAGCGTTACGCCCTCTGGCAGATAGCTTTCGGTCTCGCCGGGTCGCACCGCTACAATTTCAAAGCGCGCACCCGGCAGCGTTGCCAGCCAGCTGCTCACGCCGATTTCGATGCGCCGCGCCTTTCCTTCACCTTGTCGCCCCAGCTCCACCATGCTCAGCGCTTCCACCGCATAACGGTGGCAGGGAAGCGAAGCCTTGCTTTCGCTTTCCGTGGCTTCCTGCGCCGTCTCTGCCGCTTCCTCCTGCAAGGTCGTCGCTGCTGCTTCGTCGGCTTCCTGCTGCCCGTCCTGCGCGCTTTCCGGCAGGTCTTCCAGCATGTTCATTGCTTCGGTGATTTCGCTCATTGCTTTCCCTCCAATCTGGTCGTTTTGTTCTCGTGCCTCACAAGGGAGGCACCCGTGCACGCTCCTGCATCAGTAATCACCCCCGCCCGTGGATTGAATGAACGTTTGCGCGAAAAGATTCGCCTCGATGCGCGTCAATTTGTCCGGCACCAGCTCCACCGTGTGCCATGCGCTGCGTGTGATTTTCCCGTCCTCATCCTTTTCCAGATAGGCGGAAATGTCCAGCTCCCGCTTGCTGATGGCTTCGCTCGGCACCTCTGCCCCGTCCACCAGCAGTCGCACGCTTCGCGCTGTCGTCCCCTCGAAAATGCCGTAGGTGATGTCGTGGGTGTGATCTGGCAGCGTCAGCTCATGCGTGTGCGCCGGGATGCTCACGCGGTGATTGTGCCCCGGTATCTTGACGTTGTGCGTGTGCGCCGGGATGTCCACCGTAAACCCCGGCACGTTGATGGAAAACTCCACCTTGTGTGCGTGCTGGAATTTGTGCGTATGCGCTGGGATCGCGTGGTTATGGCTGCCACTTTCACCGCTGTTCTGGTTGCTTGTTCCGCCTGTCATCAGTGCCACGCTGCTGCTGTCTCCGTCGCCCGCTTCATTCGCCGTCAGTGTTCGTCCCCCCGTCGTCCCGCTGATGCTGATGCTTTTGGGCTTGTAGCCGACTACGCCGCCCGTGTTTCCCTTGTCGCCGATGCTGCCATAGCTGTGCTGGTGTCCCCATGCCAGGCTCTGACTGCCGGAAAAATCATGCGAATGGCTGTTGATGGTGTGCGCGTGCTTGAAGCATGTATGCTTATGCGCCGCGATGTCGTGCGTGTGTCCTATTGTGTGTTTGTGTTTTCCCGCATCATCTGTTGCCAACCCCGCTGTGTTTGCCGCTGTAGAATAGCCCGCGCCATCAATGTTTGCGAAATTCCCGATAGCTGTTGCTGTGCCGCCGCCGTTAGAGGATAGCACGCGCACCGGTTGAGAAACTGTCGTTTCGCCACCGGATTCGCTGGTGCAGGCTACGTCCTCGCTGTTGCTGGATGTCGCCGTGCTGCCGCCGCCGCTGGAGCTGGTCTGCGTGGTACTGCCACCCGCCGCCGCGCCGGTCTCATAGGCTCGAAAGGCGCTCAGCTCCCAGCTCAGCTGCATCCGATTGATGCGCACCAATCCGCTGGGGATATAAAACCGCATTTTCGCCGGATGCTCCGGGTCGGCGTTGTCCGCAAAGGGGATGGCGAAGATTTGCGTCGCCCCTTGGCTGTAAAGCTCGCCGATGCCTACCCGGTCGGCCAGCGTGTTGATGCTGTCTGCCACGTCCCGCACCGCGTTGGCGATGGTGATTTTCACGCTGCCCGGATCACCCCGCAGATTCTTCTTGCTGATGGACACAATACGCGCCGCAAAGCTGATGCCGTGCTCGCCGTCCATCACCCGCACGCGCTTCCCCGGCATGTAGTTGTCCCAGCTCTGTCCCGTCATGCGGTGCAGGTCAATCGCCTTCGCGGTATAGGTGATGTATGGGTTTTTGTACCCTTCCAGCACGGCCGCCGCCCGCGCTTTCAGCACCGCCGCATCCTCGATGCGCGTGTCCGCGTATACGCTGCATTTGATGCCCCATGTGCTTGCCGTGTCCGCGTCCAGATAGGGCACGCCCCTGTTGACGCTGCGGATGTTCAGCTGGTTCACGCCCTCGCCGTATCCCAACGGATACAGCCGTGTCACCAGTGCGCTGGCATCCATGGTCTTTTCAATGCCCACCAGATTCCGGGCGTAGTGGATGCCGCAGCCGTCGCTTGCGTCCGCCTTCCGTAGACTTACCACCCACGGCGTGGCGCTGGTGTCAAAATCCCATGTGTATTCCTCCGTCAGCACCTCGCCCAAACTCAGCAGCGCGCTGAGCAGCGACACGTTCTCGAATTTGTATTGATATTCGTCGCTGAACGCCACCGTGCCCAGCGCCCAGCGCTTCACCGCCTGCCGATCAAGAATGTATTGCATCACCTGCCTGGTCGTGATGCCCTCGCCGCCGATTTCATGGTAGCCAAAAAGCACGTCGTCCAGCAGCGTCGCCATCACATGCTCCACGCTGTACTCTCGCATTCCGCCCGCTGCCGTTTCCTCCGCGCTGGGCATTCCGATGATGCGGTAAATACCCGTATCCCGGCTCCCGTCCGGCAGCCTGACCAGATTGTGCGCCTGACAGTAGACGTTTTTCGGGTCGCCCGTCGGCAGGGAAAAGCTGCCCGTCCACAAATCGTTGTGCTTCAGCTCATAGCTCACCGCATCCGCGTTGTCCAGCACCGCCAGCAGCTTCCCGCCTTGGTCGTAGACAGTCACTTCGTCCATAGCTTACCACCTCCCGCGCACGCTGGCAGTGATTTTCGCTCCTGCGTTTCCGCTGCCGTAGGTCAGCGCGATCTGGATGCGCTGCAAGCCAGCATTCAGCAGGATCGGCATGAAGCTCTCCGCATACGGCAGATAGCTTGTTCCTGTGCCATCCTGTGCGTCGATGGGCGCTTCCATGCTGATGGTCAGCTGCTTTCCCGCCGCCAGATTCATCCCGTCCAGCTTCACCTTTCCACCCATGACGTTGATGCCGGTAATCGGTGCACTGCCTGTGTTTTGGATGGTCAGCACCAGCGGCGCAGGGTGAAGCGTGTCCACCTGCACCGTCACGTCGCCCGTCGTCCCGTCTGTGATGGTCGTGCCGGTCTGCGCCGCCACCGCATAGGCGAAGGGCTGCGCGGTGAAGGTCACGCTTAGCTCACCCCCAAACCAGTTTTTCAGGCTCCACGTCGTGCTTTTGTCCACCTGCGCCAAATAGTAGCGCCCCGGCTCATAGTCCATGATGAGCCGCTGCCGTCCGCAGTCCAGCCACGCCATCAGCGCCCGCAGCTTCTCCTGTGCCTCGGTCTGCGTCTCTGGCTCCTGCGCCATCACCAGCGTCCCGGAAAAGGTCAGCCCCTTCCGCGTCGCGCCGTCCATCAGGATGCTGCCCGATACGCCCGCGATTTCGTACTCGTTCCGCTGGACTTCCGGGCTGATCTGGTGCCCGTCCTTCTCAATCCACCAGCAGCCCATGTCCCGGCGGCAGTGCCGCCCGTTAAAAGTAAATCCGCTTTCGTTCAGCTTCATGCCGCGCCCTCCTTACGCCAGCACCATCCGGCTGGTGCGCCCCTTTGCGCTGCGCCCCGCCCGGTTGTAGGTCGCCCGGCTCACGTCCGGCTCAAGTTCGTCGCTCATCCTGCGCCCGTTGACATAGAGTGCCGCTTCGCCAACGCCTGCGCGCTGCATCGCCAGCACCGTCGCCTCTGCCAGCGCGTCGTAGTCTATGACCGGCCCGGTGACGCTCACCGGCTGCGCCGGTACGCCCTGCGCGCTCTCGCCAATGGCTGCCGCGCTCAGCTGCTGCACCGCCCGGCTCACGCGCTCCATGCCGTCCGTAATGCCGCCTGCGAAGCCCTCCGAATAGAATTGCCCCACCTGCGCCATCACGCGGCTGGGGCTGCGAATATCCAGCGTGTCACACGCTGTGCGATAGGCGGTCTGTGCCGCCGATTTTGCCGCCGCTCGAATGCGGCTGCTGCCGCGCTCGATGCCTCGCGCTACGCCTTCGGCAATGTTTCGTCCCACGCTCTCAAAGGTGCCGCTCATGCCATTGATGACAGCCGCAACCGCCCGCGCCAGCGTGCTGGCGGCGTTGCTGGCGCTGCCGCGTCCGCTCTGGATGCCCTGCGCTACGCTGCTGGCATACTCCGCGCCGGTCGTCCTGCCTGCGCCCGTGTTCAGCACGCTTTCCGCAGCCTTTGCGCCCGCCCGTGCGAATACCTGCGCACCGCTGACAAGCTGCCCCTGCTTCGCGCTTACCCCTGCGCCAATGGATTCCGCCCAATCGTCGCCCGTGCTTGTTCCCGCATCCACGGATAGAATCACCGTGACGGCATCGCATAACCCCTGCGCTGCGTTGCCGCTCATCGTGGCGGCCTCTGCCGCCAGCATGGTGAACCCATGCACGATGCCACCCATCGCGTCCAGCCCAATACCCTGAAACGCCTGAAAACTTAACTTCGTTTTGATTGCGTCCAGGAATGCTTGCGCTGCTTCGTCCGCTGTCTTAACAAGGTCGGCCTTTGTGCCGGTCACGCCCGCGTTGAAGTCCGTGACGATCTGCTTGCCTGCGGCCTCCGCCGCGCTTTCAGCGTCGCCGGTGTTCCAGCTGGCAATCCAGCCTTTCAGCGCTGTAACGCCCTGCTGTCCAGCGCCCACGACCGATTCACCCACCCCCAGCGCCACGTCGCCAATTCCCGATACGATGCCCCACGCACGGCTCAAACCGTCCGCAACCGTATTGCCCAGCTCCGCCCAGTTAATGCTCTGGATGGCTGCTTCGGTGGCGGTAAAAATACCGCTGAGCGCGTCCTGCTGGATGCCTGTGACCCCATCCACCAGAATGCCGACGCTCTCGCCCAGCTTGGTCCAGTCGATGCTGGTAATGGCGGAATCCGCCGCCGTAAATACGCCGCTGAGCGCATCCAGCGGAATCGCCGTCGCTTGCCCTGCCAGCGTGCCCAGCTTCGTGCCGGTATCTTCCCACGGGAACGCCTTGATGGCAGCGCTGCCCGTGTCAAACACGCCGCCAATGGCATCCAACTCACACAGCGCCAATTTTCCCGCCAATGTGCCCAGCTTTTCGCCCACGTCCGTCCACGGGAATGCCGTGATAGCAGCGCTGCCAGCGTCAAACACGCCGCTGAGACCGTCCAGCGCAAACCCGGCAATCTTACCTGCCAGCGTGCCCAGCTTCGTGCCGGTGTCCTCCCACGGGAATGCCTTGACGGCAGCGCTGCCCGTATCAAACACGCCGCTGAGGCCGTCCAGCGCGAACCCGGCAATTTTGCCCGCCAGCGTGCCCAGCTTCGTGCCGGTATCCTCCCATGGGAATGCCTTGACGGCAGCGCTACCAGCGTCAAACACGCCGCTGAGGCCGTCCAGCGCAAACCCGGCAATCTTACCTGCCAGCGTGCCCAACTTCGTGCCGGTGTCCTCCCACGGGAATGCTTCGATGGCGGCCTTGCCACCAGTAAAAATGCCGCTGACAAGCTCCGCGCTGCCTACCAGCGCTGTGCTGATGGTATCCACCACCGTTTCCGCGAAGCTGCCCCATTCCTGTGCCTGCTGCGTTTGCTCGCCGTCGGCTGGCGGGTTGAACAGCGTGCTGAAAAATGCCGTCACGCTGGACAGCACGCCTTGAATCGTAGTGCCAACCGTGCCCGCGAAGCTGCTCCATAGCCCGCTGATGCTGCCCTGCTCGCCTTCGCCGGGCGGGTTGAGCAAACTGCCCAGGAATCCGCCAATGCCGCTCAGAATGCCCGTGATGGCATCCTTGATGCCCCCGGAAAAGCTCGCCCATGCGCTTGCCAGTCCGCTGTCTGCCGGAATGCCCAGCAGGTCGAGGATGAACTCGCCGATGCCCGCCAGCCCGTCCAGCACGCCTTGCAGGATGTCGCTGCCCACCTGCCCCCAGTCGGTAGATGTCAGCCCGCTCCAAATGGCCTGCACGATTTCCGGCAGTTTCGCCACCAGGTTCGGGATGCCCTTAATCAGCCCAGCTGCCAGCTTCACCACGATGGTGATGCCCGCGCTCAGCAGCTCCGGCAGTACGCCCAAAATGCCGTCCAGCAGCCCATCCATCAGCGTCAGCGCGCTGTCTGCCAATGCGCCCGCATTCTCGCTCAGCAGGCTGGCAAGGCTCTGCACAAGCGAAGAGGCTAATGCCGTAATTGGCCCGATGTTGGCGGTAATGGCGCTCACCACGCTGTTCAGCAGCTGCATGGCAGCGGGCAGCAGCTTTGTCAGCAGCCCCGGTAGCCGCTCTGCCAGCGCGCCCACCACCTGCGTCACCGCCGCCGATACAATGGGCAGCGCTTCCTCAATTAGCCCCGCCACATCGTCCAGCGCGCCGCTCACCATGTTCAGCAGCCCGTTCAGAATGCCCGGCAGTTCGTCCGGCTCCAGCCCGTCCTGCAAGGCGACCGCCACTTGCCCCATGGCGCTGGTGGCGGTTTCAATCAGCGGCTGAAACGCCGGGATCATCACAAGCCCGATGCTGTTTTTCAGCGCCGTCCCCGTGGCGTTGAAGCGCTGCATACTGTCGTCAAACGCGCCCATTTTGGCAATGTTCTCATCGCTGAAAACTGTGCCCATGGCTTGCGCTTCTTCGCCCATTTCCCGCCATGCCGCGCTGCCAGCCTCAATCAGCGGGTTCAGTTCGCGTGCGCTATCGCCAAACAGCTGCATTGCCAGCGCATCGCGCTCAGCGCCCGCCTCCATGTTGTGCAGCGCGTCGATAGCGTCCCAGAATACGTCTTCCGTGCCGCGCATGTTGCCGTCGAAGTCCTTGATGGACACACCCAGCTGAACGAAATTTTGGTATGCTGCGCCGCTACTATCAGCAAAGCCTTCCGCCATGTGCTTGGACAGGTCTTTCATGCTGTCGCTGACACGCTCGACAGACGTGTCGATGAAATTGCTGGCGTAGCTCCATTCTTGCAGCCGCTGGGTGCTGACCCCCGTCTGCACGGACAGCGTTGCCACATCGTCCGCATAGGTGCCCGCGCCCTTCGCCATGTCAAAGGATGCCTTCAGCGCAGCCGCCGCCGCTGCGCCCATGGCAGCCATTGCCGCCGCGGCCGCTTTGCATCCGGCCACCAGTGCCCCGCCCGCGGCGCTGCCAGCGCTCTGAAGCGCTTCCTTTAGCTTGCTGTTCTTCTTCTCCGCGTCGTCGGCTTCGCTGCCCTCGCCCTTGACGGCATCCCCGGCCTTGTCCGCAGCGTCCGCCAACTCGCCGCTGGCGTTGGCTTGCTCCTCGGTCTGGGCGCTCAGGTCGCCCATGCTGTCCTTGGCGGTTTCGCTGGCGCTCTGCATGTCGTTCAGCGCGTTTTCCGTCGTGCTGATTTCACTGCCCACCTTGTTCATGGCAGTGGTCGCCCGGTTCAGCGCGATTTTCAGGTTGTCGGCTTGCTTGGAGTTCTCGCCATACTCCTGCTTCGCTTTTTCCAGCTGAGCGGCAATCAGCTCGACCTTTTTCTGATGCGCGGCATAGATAGCTTGCAGGCTTTGCAGCTTGCTCCGCACGGCCTCCATGCTGTCCGCTTGCCCGGCGAAGGCGCTCTGGCTGGCAGTCATGTCCGTGTTCAGCACAGTCAGCTGCCGGGTGATGTCGGACAGCGCGGCCTTGTACTCTTTGTCGCCTAAAACGCTGACTTTTGTTTGGATGCCCTCGTCCGGCATACTTTCCCCTCCGTTTTTAAGTTAAGCGATAAAGAAAAAAGAGCTGGATTTCTCCAACTCTTCTTGAAAAGCGTCCACGTGTGCGCTTTCGCCATCCTGCGCCATGCCGTACAGATGCAGGTTCATTTTTATCTCGGTATCCTGTTCAGCCTCACCGGCTGCTGCGCTTTCGGCTTCCCGCCGTGCGCTTCCCTGTATACATCATATATCAGCAGCACGGCACGCGGGCTGCTTTTCCAGAAGGTTTCCGCGCCCATGCCGCAGGCCAGCGCCCGGTAGTATAGCCATTCCCACGGATACCGGGGCGCTTGCCCAGCGCGGTTCAGGGGTTTGCATCGTCCTGCTTGTCTGCCTCTGGCAGCGCGTCCGTTACGCCCGCCATCAGCTTATCCGCCACGCCTGGAATTGCCGTAATGCGGAAATCTCGCGTGAAATCCTCCCACGTCATTTCCGTTTCCGGCGCGGCTGCCACAATCGCGCCGTACAGAATCGCCATGATTGCGCCGATCTTGCTGCGCGTCAAGTCCATGGCGATTTCCGCGAAGTTCTTCGCCCTGCCATAGCGGTATTCGTACACGTCCTCCGCCAGCCGGAAAGTCTCGTTCGTGAATGCCAGCTTGTACTGCTTCCCGCTGACTTCCAGCGTGTCCAGCGGCGCGGCAATGTCGCGCCCGCGCACCTGCTTTTCTTCTGCCATTTTTGTCCCCTCCGATGCTGAAAAGTATGGGGCAGCGCTCAACCTTGAACGCTGCCCTTGTTGCTTGCTTAGACTGCCTCTTCGTAGACGCTTTGCAGCCAGTCGGTTTTAACGTTGTCCGCCACGCTGCTGTCTGCCGTGTCCACAACCGCCGCCAGCGCGTCGTCGCACTCCCGGCGGACGAACTTGCCCTCAATCGTCGGGTGCTGGTAGGTCGTGCTGCTGCTGTCCGTGTGCGCCGTGCTGGTGGGTTCCGCAAAGGTTCCCTTGTACATCCACCACAGCTCCTTGCTGCCGTCGTCCAGCGTCATGGCGAAGCCGATGGCCACTTCCGGCGCTTTCTGACCACCCTTGATAATCTGCACGCCCTTGCTGTCCTGCGTGCGCCCCAGCAGCGCCTTGCGCACCGCATAGGGCAGCTTGTCCACATTCACGCTCACCGTGTAGCTGTCCACGCGCTTTTCATTGCGCGTCGCCACGTTGCTGGCGTAGACGCTGCCCTCCTTGTAGTTGGGCGTAATCGTCACTTCGATGGTCTTACCCATCACTGCGGGCGCAGCATAGACCGGCTTGGTCGTGGCCGTTTCGGGCTTGGTAATCAGGGCATAGTAAATGTCCAGTACGCCGGTATAGTATCCTTCCATGTGCTTAGTCCTCCTTTTCATCGTTCCACATCATCCACACGGCGAAGGTTGCCGCCATGTGGTGGATGCCTGTGTCCTTCTCATAGTCGTCCGGTCCCCAGCTCTGCACCCGTGCGCCTGCCTTTTCCAGCAGTGTCAGCGCGGCGAAAAAAGCACGCCGGTGTGCGCCGTCCTCCCGGTGGCTGAAAGCGTGCAGCTGCACCAGATGCTTTGCCCGCGTTGGCGCGTTGCTGGCGTGCTCCGTTGGTGCGCCGCTCGCCTCGTTGAAGGTCACATAGGTTTCGTTCTCCGCGCCGCCAGGTGGCTGGCTGACCGGACAGGGCAGGGAATGCAGCGCCGTCATCAAAAAAGTCTCCAGCTTATCCTCCATGCCGCTCACTCCTTCCCCTGCGCCGCCTGAAATGTCTCGCGGATAGTGCTGTTCACTTCTTCCACAGCACTGTCCACCGTCGGCACAAACCACGGTCGGGCGGGCATGTTGCTCCGCCCGTATTCCAGAATATTACCGATTTTCGCAAGGTTCTCGCCCTCGGCGTTCGTTCCCGTGGGCGCAACCTCGCAATAGTAGCCGTCCGCCGCGCTATACTTAACCGCCCCGGCCTTGATACTCGCCGCCAGTGCGCCCGTCCGGACCGGCGCGGCGGCGCTCAGCTTCTCCGCCAGCAGCTGCCCGCCAGCCTTTACGGCCTTCTTGCAGCTTGCCTCGCTCCCACGCGCCAGCTTCTCAAACTTCGCCATCTCGGCGGCAATGCCGCCCGCTGCAAAAGCTCCCACGCTTTACACTCCCTTGCCCTGTATCGCTCGGCATTGCAGCCGCATGTAATCACCCTGATAACTCAGCGCGTTCACCTGCACGATTTCGTAGTGGATGCCCTGATGCAGCACCCGCCAGCTGTCCCGCTGCTCCTGCCGGATGCTCCGGCGGTAGCGGATGGTGAAGGTCAGAATATCCTCGGCGTGGTATGCCTGCGCAACGTACAGATTCTTTTGCGATACGTCCGCCATGCCTGCCATCACCGTCGCTACGTCCCGCCATGTGGTGATACGTCTGCCGCGCTCGTCCGTGTGGTTTTCTGCGCGTTGCAGCGTGATCCTGTGCCGCAGGTCGCCCGCTATCATGCGTCCGCCTCCTTTGCTCTTGTCGGTCGAAGCTGATGCACGCTGGTGACGATGTAGGGCGGCACCGTCGTGCTGTCGCCGCCTGCGCCGCGCATGTCGTACATCCACGCCGCCAGATTCGCCAACCAAAAATCATAGAGGGGATCCGGCGCGCTGGGCTTCGGCACGCCTGCCGCTTCGTACCATGCCTCTGCGGCGTTCACGCAGGCTTCCAGCACCGCGCTGTCCGCGTCGTCGTCGCACCCGGCGAATCGCCGTACCATGTCCATGTCCGGCACCTGCGCACCTCCTTAGTCGCTTTGTGCGGTCGGCAGCGCGATCGGGATGCCCAGCCCTGCCGCCTTTTGCAGCTCCTGCCCCAGATAGGCAGCCAGCCCCGCCGCGGCTTCCTCTTTCACGCCTTCCAGCGCGTCGCTGTCGCTGATGTCGATGCTGATGTTCAGCCCGCGCCCCGGTCTGATGCTGCATGTGGCGGATACCGCCAGCACCCGCTCGCTGCCCTTGTCGTTGTAGACGTTCGCGGTGGTCTGCTGGCTCATCTCCGTGCTGATTGTTGCCATTCGCCTGTCCTTTCCGCGGCGGGCAGCGCATCACACCGCCCGCCGCCTGTTATCAGGTCGCGGGAATAAAGATTTCCTTGCGTACCGCCGCGGCGCTGTCGAATACGCTCGCGCCCATGCGCGCAATGCACCGCGTTTCGATGCTGTTGGTGCGGAAAGCCGTGCCGCCGATGTCCGTGCTGGTCAGCTCCAGCGGCTGGCGCTGGAACAGCGTGGCGTACTGCGTGAAATCGCCGATATAAATCGGGTAGTAGTCGCCCTTGGTCGCGCCGGTGGTGGATACCGTGCGGGTCGGCATCACGGCGTTGGACAGCACCTTCACCCGGCGGCCTTTCAGCAGCGTGCCCGTGGCGTTGGTCGGGTCGGGCATCAGCAGCGGGCGGCCGTTGTCGTCCTTCAGCGCGTCCAGATAATTGAACCCGTCCTGATTGACGATAATGGTGGAAAGCACGCTGATGGCGGGGTCAAGCTCCACGTTCAGCACCTTCTTGATGGCAGCCAGCGCGTCGTCCGTCTTTGCCACCGCGCCCGCGGTCAGCTTTTCCAGCTGCGCCTTCAGAATGCCATTGTTGGTGATGGTGTATTTCCGCGCATAGTAGCGGGAAATATACGCGAACAGGTTCGCCACCTCATCGTTCGCCAGCTCATTGGATACCTGAAGCCAATCGCCGTAGGTGTCCAGCGTGTACGTTACCTTTTTGAAGGTCGGTTCTTCGCCGCTGCCGGTGATGTTTGTGCCCTCGCCGGTCAGCTTGGTCATGCCCTTGGTGGGGTCGGTGGCAACCACGCGCCAGCCGCTGTTTGTGGTGGTGCTTTCCACGTTGAAAAGCTCTTCCAGCGGGTCAAGGGCGCGGCTGTATTCGCGGATGCTGCGGTCGATGGCCTCCGGCACAAGGAAGCCGCCGTCCTCACCCGCAGGGTCGCCGCCCGCGATGGTCAGCGCATCATAAAGCACCTTGTGCTTGTCCGCAAACAGGTCGCGTCCGGGCTTTGCGCCGGTGCGAATCGCGTGCGCGAAGGCGTTGGCATATTCGCGGCTTGCCAGCATGTCGTGCAGGCTGCGCTCCTGCGCCGGGCTGCCGCTGCCCTGCGGCGCGGTCAGATTGCCGCGCTCCGCGTCCTCCTGCGTGGTGTACGCCAGCCGCAGCGCCGCCATGCGGTTATTCATGTCGCGCAGGGCATTCTGCTGGCGCTCGATGTCCTGCATGTCGTGGGTGTTGTCCGCAGCATCCGCCATCAGGCGGTCGGCAGCGGCGCGGATGCTGCGCCCCAGCGCATTGATTTCGTTCATCATTTCAGCCAGAGTCATGTTCGTTGTCCTCCTTCTTTCTTTTCAGGGGAAAATAAAAACGACCACGTGGTCGCTTTTGGCTTATCGAATGGTTTCGCCGATGATCTTCGCCCGGCGAATGATTTCTGCCCGGCGGTGCAGCTCGGCAAGGCTGGGCTGCACCCGTGCAAGCGCGGCGGCCCTGCCGTGCTGCTTGCCTTGCATCATCACGCTGGCGGCGGTCTGCTTCTCTTTTTCGCCGTCCTCTTGGTACAAGATGCCGTCCGCAAAGCCCAAATCAACGCATTTCTGCGCGCTCATGTAGGTTTCAGCGTCCAGCATGGCGGCGATTTCGTCCCGGCTCCTGCCGGTTTTGGCGGTGTAGGCTGCCAGCAGCCCCTCGGTAATTTCGTCCAGCACGTCGGCTTCCTTACGGTGGTCGGCGCTGTTGCCCGCCGTCATGCTCCATGGGTTGTGAATCATCATGTACGCCACCGGCGACATGAGTACTTCATCCCCGGCCATCGCCACCAGCGAAGCCGCGCTTGCCGCGATGCCTGTCACCTTCACCGTCACCTTGCCCTGCGTGGCCTGTATATTCATTTTCCACCGACTCTCTGCAGCCCGGAATATCGGTGGTAATG
>OGZO01000651.1_pt1 | contig 25968 bp, 19 predicted proteins | sample 1576721 | NCBI WGS metagenome assembly OGZO01 (sample SAMEA3541516, study PRJEB24748) | human gut metagenome | biome: human gut; feature: human-associated habitat; material: faeces | place: China | collected 2012 | reverse complement strand
AGCCCAGGAACTTCAGGATAGACAGGTTGACAGAGGGATGGAAACGCAGGCCGCCCTTGTAGGGACCGATGGCAGAGTTGAACTGCACACGGTAACCGCGGTTGACCTGAACCTTGCCAGCGTCATCGACCCAGGGCACACGGAACATGATGATGCGCTCGGGCTCGACAAGGCGCTCGATCAGGCCGGCCTTCTCATACTCGGGGTGGGCAGCCACAACGGGCTCCAGGCTCTCGAGGACTTCCTCAACAGCCTGCAGGAATTCTTTCTGTTCGGGGTTACGCTTTGCCAGGTCGTCATAGACGCGCTGCAGATACGGATTGGTAAATGCCATAGTGGTAACACTCCTTTATATAATTCTTTCACCGAGTTTATAGTAGCACCATGTGTATGATTTTGCAAGGTTTTTGCAGGCATTTTTAAAAATATTGTTTGTAGCAGATGCCCGTGTGTTTGCCACAGAACGACAGACTTTATTTTCTTAATCCCACATCTGCACAGGAGTATAATTTTCGCCGCCGTTCCAAAATTCCTGCGGGTCGATGAAGCCGTAATCGCAGCGGTCGTTATGCGTATTGCTATGGGGTTTATACCCTACCATCCAACGGCCGTCGTTGGTCTGGGCCATCAGGCTTACGCCCATGTACATGCCGTCCCGGTACTGGGTCTGGGTCATGGTGTGCATCTCGCCGGTATCCAGATCGATCAAATAATTGATCTCGCCATTGCCGGTATAATCCTGGGCCCAGATCCAGCCGCGCTCCTCGCTGCCAAACATCGGCATAAAGCCATTGTCTGTGGAGGGCAGATACAGGTTCATGGGCAGCGTATCGATCAGCACCGTGTGCTGGTGGTCTTTGCTGTAGCAGCTCAGGCTGTAGCTGGTGCCGTACTCGCTGCGTTCCTGGGGGTTATCCTGCACATAGACGCGGTCGTTGTATATTTTTACATAGATCGTACTACCGTCAAGGCGTTCCGTCTCGCAGATCTTTTCCCGCTGCATGGTCGCGGGGTCCAGCCAGACAAGCTCGCTCCGAGCATTCTGCAGGGCGGCATTATAGGCTTCGCGGTCGTTATAGTCCGGCAGCGGGGCATCCGTCAGCAGGCGCGAAGTCAAAAAGCGGTGGCCGTTCACGCCCAGCACCTGTTCGCCCAGATTCAACGGGAGGGTGCTCCATTCGCCGGTGGTCAGGTCCAGCCGGAGGATGCGGCTGTTGTTTGCGTCAGAATATTCTTTTGCGTACAGCGCATTCTCATCACAGTAAGCAAAGTAACCGCTGCCCAGCAGGGACGGGTCAAAGGTCAGCACCGTTTCGCGGGCGGTCAGATCGTCGTTCAGCTTTTCGATGCTGGAGGGGCGGCTGCTCAGCTCATAGTTATGGCGGCAGTAGTCGATGTAGGCTTCCTCATCGGCAAAATTTTTCACATTGCCCTGCTCGAAATCATCCCGGCACGCTTTTTCCACCTGCTCCCAGGGGGAAGTATCATCCAGCCCCGCGTAAGACAGGTAGATGCCGCTTGGCATCACCAGCACGTCGGTGCGTGCCCAATCCTCCAGCCAGGCGGGACAGGCGGCATTGTCATGGGTGCAGCCGGGCACATTGCACAGCACGGTTTGCTGGGCGGTGGCGTAGTCGGTCTTCAGCAGCAGGGCGTGCATGCTTTCCTGGTCATTTTCATCATCCAGCCGTGCAATCTCATAATAGGCGTCGCCGGTGTTCCAGCCCCAGTAGCCGCCGCAGGTGTTGGGGACCTCGCTCAGGTTGCCCACAGTAAATCCGACCGGCTGGGCAGCAGTTTCTTCGGTCTCCGTCGTAGTCATCTCGGCGGTCTCGGCAGCAGGCAGTGCATCCGCCGGGGCGGCGGCACAGCCGGTCAGGGCCAGGGCGGCCAGCAAAAAGCTCCACATTTTACGCATCGGGGTTTGCCTCCTTTTCCAAGTTCGTTGTGTTATCCTGCATGCGCAGCGGCAGGTTCGCCTCGGCGCACAGCGAAAGTTCAATGCTGACATACCAGCGGTCCGACGTAGCGCCGCTGTAGGTAAAGTAATCATTGACGGTGTAGGCGCCCGACGCAGCGGCCACCAGCGCCTGTCCGTTCAGGCTGTAGATGGCCCGGGGGTAGGTCAGGTCCTCCCGCCAGGTCCAATCCCCCAGGCTGGTCAGCCCGGCCTGGTCGGCAAAGGCGCGCAAGGCGGCTTCCTTGGGCAGAGACTCCGGGTCGTGGGCGGCGGCAGAATCCGCCGGGGTGGACAACCAAAAAGAATACACTTGCCCGGTGCGGCTGTCCATTTTCAGGGCCATCAGGGTGGTGGGCACGCCGTTTTGCACAGCAAACCGCTTAAAGGTCACAAGGCCCAGGCTGTCGACGCTGTAATAGGGCACGGTCAGGCTGTATTGCCTCTCATCGTAGGTCGTCAGGGTGGTCTCCTCGGTGCTGTACCAATCGGCGGCATAGTCGGCCCACGCCTGAGAGATCGCCCCGGCATCGGCCAGGCTTTGCAGGGCGGTGTTCACGGTATCCACATAGTCCCAGCCGTTTGTCATATCGGTCAGGTCGTTGGCCTGATTGTTGTAGTAGATCAACGGCTTGCGCTCCTGCCCGGTATCGCCGGGCTGGAAGGTGTATTTGCTTTGGGTCAGCTGCCGGGCGCTGAGCTGCCGCAGCAGGTAGTAGTCGTCCGCCGTGGGGGTGGGTGCCGTGTAGGGGTCGGCCACGGCCTGGCTGTGCCCCAGGCTGGCGGCATCCACTACCGAGAGGAACACCGCCGGGGCGGCGGCGCAGACCAGCACCACCACCGCGCAGAGGGCCACCGCAAGGCGGGGTTTCTTCCACAGTTTCATGGCTGCACCTCCTTGGGCAGGGTAACGGTAACGGCGGTGCCCACGCCCACCTGGCTGCTGATTTGCAGCGTCCCGCCATGCACGGCGGCAATGCGCTGGCAAAGGGCCAGGCCCATGCCGCTGCCGCCCTGCTTGCGGGCGCGGGATTTATCCACCATGTAAAACGGCTCGGTCACGCGGGCCAGCTTATCCGCCGGGATGCCGCAGCCGTGGTCCTGCACGGTCAGCGCCACGGTGTCCCCGGCATCGGCCAGCAGCACCGTGACGGGCATTCCTGCCGGGCTGGCCTTGGCGGCATTTTGCACCAGGTTGCACAACAGGTCCAGCAGCAAGTCCGCATCGCCGTGCACCACAGCCCCGCCCTGGGGCGTCAGCAGCGGCACCTGGGGGCAGGCCATCCGCAGCCGCGGCCACAGGTCGGTCAGGTCCACAGGGGCAAGCTCCAGCCGTTCATCGCTCAACGAAAGCAGCGACAGCAGCTTGTAGCTCAGCGCCTCCAGGCGGCGGCTCTCGTGGTAGATGGCCCCGGCGGCCTCGTGCTGCTCGGCGGGGTCGATCTGCAAGGTGCGCAGCATATCGGCGTAGCCGATGATCGAGGTCATCGGCGTCTTCAGCTCGTGGGCGAACGCGCCCATAAAGTCCTCCCGCCGCTGGACATCCACCTGCAGATCCGCGATCTTTTCCTGCACAGCATCGGCCATTTTGTCAAAGCTCTGGCTGACGTTTTCCAGCTCGTCGCCGGTATGCAGGGCGGTGCGGCGGTCGTAGTCGCCGCCTGCGATCTCCGCGCTGGCGGCCCGCAAAATTTGCAGCGGGCGGGTCATCTGGCGGGCCAGCAGTGCTGTGACCAAGGCAGCCGCCGCCAGCACCACAGCCTCCAGCCCCAAAAAGCGCCGCAACGCGGCGGTGCGGAATGTATACAGCGCGGTCAGGTCGTAGGCCGTCACAATGCGGTAGCCGCCCTGCAGCTCGCTGGCAAACAGGGCGTAGGTACCCCCGCCGGACCGCACCGTCGTCATGGTGCCGTCCGCCAGCGGGGCGTTTACATCTACCGGGATGTTGCTGCTGACCAGCTCCTCCCCCTGCCACAGGGCGGCGGGTTGCTGGTGCAGGGCCAGCCGCGCGGCCGCCACGGCGCCGCCCATCTCCAGCCCGCGGCGCTGGCGGTCCAGCAGGTCGGTCTGCACGTCGGTGCAGATCTGGCTGTGCAGGGCGGCGTCAGCGGTCAGAACGGTACGGCGCTGCACGGCAAAATCGCTGTACAGCAGCCAGCACCCGCCCAGCCCAAAGGATGCACTAAGCACCAGCACCAGCAGGCAGATCATCTTGTGGGCAAATTTCATCATGTACCTCCCGGCCCCGCAGTGGGGCGGTCGTCGGGCCTCATTCTTGCTTTAACCGGTAGCCGATCTGGTAAACGGTCTCGATCTTATCGCCCCAGTTCAGCTTTTTGCGCAATCTGGTAATATAGGTATCCACCGCGCGGGTGGTCTCGGCGTCGCCGCCCCAGGCGCGCTCCATCAGGGTATCGCGGTAAATGGCCGCCCCGCGGTTGCGCATCAGCTGCTCCAGCAGGGCAAACTCCCGCGGGGTCAGCTCCACAGGCTGGCCGCGCTGCAAAACCATGTGGGCGGCGCTGTCCAGCGTCACATCAAAGGCCTGCAGCTGGTGGCCGCCCTTGCCGGCGCGGCGCAGCACCATCTCCATGCGGGCCATCAGCTCGTCCATGGCAAAGGGTTTTACAATGTAATCATCCGCACCCAGCCGCAGGCCCAGCACGCGGTCCTTCACGGCGGCCTTGGCGGTCAAAAATATCACGGGCACACCCTGGGGGCGCAGGTAATCCAGCAGGGCGTAGCCGTCCAGGCCGGGCAGCATGATGTCCAGCAGGGCCAGGTCGTAGTCGTTTTTCTCGATCAGATCGGCGGCAGTCAGGCCGTCGGGCGCCAGGGTGCATACGTACCCGGCGCGGGTCAGGTTCATTTCCAGCAGGCGGGCGATGGGCCGCTCGTCCTCAGCGATCAGCACTTTTGTCATGTTTATCCCCTTTCCACCCCCAGTGTAGCGGGCAGTTGTGTACGACTTGTTACAATTCGGCTTTTTCCCTTTATTTTACCATGTTTTGTGTGCTATAATGAACAATATTCCAAAAAAAGGAGCGTTATTTCTATGTCCGTTCAGCAAAAGGCGGGTGTGGTGCTGCCGGCGGCGTGTGCCGTGGCGGCCAGCTTTGACCCTGCCCTGGCGCGCAGCGTGGGCGCGGCGCAGGGGCAGGCGGAGGTCGACCCCAACATCAAGCGCAGCCCGCTGTGCGGCCGCAATTTTGCCATGTTCAGTGAGGACCCGCACCTGACCGCCGTGCTGGCGGCAGCGGTTGTGGGCGGCGCACAAAATGCCGTGGTGGGGCCGCTGCTGTGCTGCAGCCAGGTCACCGACGCCCCGGACCGCCGCGTAGATGAGCGCACACTGCAGGAGATCTACCTGCCGCCCGCCGCTGCGTCCCTGCAGGCCGGGCCGCAGGGGGTGCGGTACGGCAGCGGCACGCTGAACGGCGTACCCCTGGCCGAGGCCGCCGCCACGCTTTTGCCGCAGCCCGCCGCCAAAGCCAACGATACACCGTCCACCGCCCCCACCCACGCGCTGGCGGTGCAGCTGGCCGCACAGTGCGGCGTGCTGGTGCAGAATTTGGGCGCACTGCCGCTCAGGGCCGGGCAGCGGGTGGCGTACATCGGCGCGTTTGCCGAGACCCCGCGCTATTATGGCGAGGGTCAGCCCACCCCTGCGGCCATCGGTGCGCTGGACGCCGCGCTGCTGAAAGGCCGCCGCGTAGGGTATGTGACGGGCTTTCCCGCCAACAGAGACGAGCGGGACGAGGGCGAATTCCTGCGGGCGGTATCGGCGGCGGAGCACGCCGATGTAGCCGTAGTGTTTGCAGGCCTGCCGGAAAGTTTCGTCAGCCCCGATGCCGACCGCCGCACCCTGCGCCTGCCGGACTGCCAGAACAACCTGATTGCCCGCATTGCGGCGGTGCAGAAAAACACCGTAGTGGTGCTGCATACCGGCACCCCCGTAGAGTGCCCGTGGGCGGGGGATGTTTCGGCGGTGCTATGTATGTATTTGGCGGGCGAGGGCGTGGGCGAAGCCACCGACGCCCTGCTGTGGGGGGACGCCAACCCCAGCGGCCGCCTGCCCGAGACCTGGCCCCTGCGGCTGGAGGACACGCCCTGCTACCTGGACTACCCCGGTGACGGCCGCACGGCCGACTACCGGGAGGGCGTATACGTGGGCTACCGCTGGTACGATGCCCGCCGTATGCCGGTGCGCTGGCCCTTTGGCCACGGCATGAGCTACACCGGGTTTGTGTACCGCAATGCCCGGTTAAGCGCTAACACGCTGGCCGAGGGCGGCGAGGTAAAAGTATGTGTCACCGTGAAAAACAGCGGGGCCGTGCGCGGGGCCGAGACCGTGCAGCTGTATGTAAGCGATGAAACCGGCACCCCCATTGCGGGCGGCCGGGTGCCGCAGGTTTTGCGGGGTTTCAGCAAGGTATGGCTGGACCCCGGCGAGGAGCGGGACGTGGAATTTGTGCTGACGGCGCGGGACCTGGCCCACTACGACCCCACCCGCCGCGCCTGGCACACCGCCCCCGGCCGCTATCTCCTCCGCCTGGGCCACACCAGCCGGGATATTAGGGCAAGTTTGGGGCTGAATTTTGGATGATGCAAATGGCTCCCCTTGAGGGGAGCCTTTATAACGACAACACCCCCGCACGGCATGAATCCGTGCGGGGGTGTTTTTGTGTTGAATCGCATCGGGTTTGGTGGATGCTAGCGCGCCCACCCAGGAGCGGCAGCATTGGGTACCGCTACCCTATGGGGAAACCACACAATTTTAGGTAAACCAATATCCGTTACGCCCAAAGGGCGCGGGGGGACAAAGGTTTATCTTAGTCCTTCTTGCGCAGAACGAGGCCGTAAACGCCGTAGCCCATCAGCAGGGCAACAACTGCCAGGCTGCCGCCGAGCAGCGGAGCAACATTAGAAGCACCGGTCTTGGGCAGAACCTTGGTGGTGTTAGCCGGGGCAGCGGCAGCCTTGACGACCTTCTGCTCAGCCTTGCTGGAGGCAGTGGTGGTCTTGTTGCTGGAAGAGGAAGCGCTGGAGGAAGAAGAGCCGTTGTTGGACTTGGTCTTGCGGACCATGACCTTAGCGGAACCATTGCCAACGTAGAAGTCACCAACCTCGCACAGCTCATAGCCAGCGGGGACGCTCTTCAAGACATTGAAGTTCACAACGGTAGTACCCTGGTTGACAACCAGATCTTCGGTGCCGACTTCCTTATCGGTAGCCTCGTCAACATAGGAGATCTTGATGGTGGTGGTGGGAACCTTACGGACAGCAGCGTAAACGTAGCCGTCACGGATGGGCAGGTCGCCAGCCAGAACCAGCTCGTAGCCTGCGGGAGCGGTCAGCTTGCTGGTGTTGACATAGGTAGCATCAGCAGGAACAGTCATCTCGACCTCAGCGATCTGCTTCTCCTCAGCTTCGGAGTAGTAGTTGATCTTGATGGTCTTGGTGGCAACCTTGCGGACCTCGGCGTAAACATAGCCATCACGGATGGGCATGTCGCCGACTTCGGCCAGCTCGTAGCCAGCGGGGACCAGAGCGGCGTAAGCGCTGGAGTTGACGTAGGTAGCATCAGCGTTCACAACGACGGTGGGCTCAGCAACCTGCTTCTTCTCCTCGGGGCAGTAGAAGTTGATCTTGACTTCCTTGGTGGAAACCTTACGGACAGCAGCGTAAACGTAGCCATCACGGATGGGCAGGTCGCCAACCTCAACCAGCTCATAGCCAGTAGGAGCGGTCAGCTTGCTGGTGTTCACGCAAGTAGCATCGGGAGCAACGGTCATCTCAACCTCAGCGATCTGCTTCTCCTCAGCTTCGGAGTAGTAGTTGATCTTGACGGTCTTGGAGCCGATCTTGTTGACAGCGGCATAAACGTAGCCGTCACGGATGGCCAGGTCGCCGCTCAGGACCAGCTTGTAGCCCTCGGGAGCGGTCAGCTTGCTGGTGTTGATGTAGGTATCATTGATACCAACAGTCATCTCGACCTCAGCGATCTGCTTCTCCTCAGCTTCGGAGTAGTAGTTGATCTTGATGGTCTTGGTGGTGGGAACTTCGACCTTGCTAACAGCAACATAAACGTAGCCGTCACGAATCTGCAGGTCACCAGTCTCATTGATCTTGTAACCCTTGGGAGCAGTCAGATTGCTGGTGTTGACAGAAGTTGCATCAGCAGCAACAGTTATCTCGTCCTCAGCGATCTGCTTCTTCTCAGCTTCGGAGTAGTAGTTGATCTTGATGGTCTTGGTGGTGGGAACAGCCTTCTTCACAACAGGGATGCTGACATAACCGCCAGCAATGTCAAAAGAAGTCTTGGTTGCATCTTCCAGCTCATAGCCATCGGGCAGGTAAGCCTTGACTTCCTCAGCAGTGAAAGAAGTTTTGTCAGCGCTTACGGTGACTTCCTTTTCCAAGGCCTTTACCTTGTTGGTGAAGTCATAGTAAACCAGGCCAACATTCTGGGTTGCAGGGGCCTCGCTCTCGAAAACAGCATCGAGAGACAGAGCACCACCCTGTGCATACTTGCTCAGGTCATCCCAAGAATAAGTGCCTTTCAGGACCTTGCTGCTATCGGCAGTAGAGGTCCAGCCAACCAACTTCTGGCCTTCAGGGATGTCACCATTCTGCAGGCTATCCAGCAGAGTATATTCTCCCCAGCTCTTGTGGAACTGGCCAGAAGACAGCAGTTTGCTACCGTTGTTTGCATAGTACTTGATGTCCATGATTTCATCGTCATCTGCAAACGCTGCAAACGGCACACACATGACAACCATGAACACGGCAGTCAGCAGAGCCAGCAGACGAGTTTTGAAGTTCGTTTTCTGCATGTTAATTTCTCCTATTCTTTAAAATTTATCTAAAGCGTTTTGCAGGTGGATGCCCCAAGCGCACCCGCTTGCTAACGCAGTAGATACGGACATATATCCAACACCCCCACTTGGGATGGAGGTGGTGAACCAAGGATGGGTAAAGGCTCCCTTTACACAAGGGGGCCTTTTAAGAGGGTTGCTGGTCTTAGGCTCTCTCCCCCACCCGCTTCGCGGGAGCCCCCTCGCAGAGGGGGCCTTTCTGGCGCGCAGCGCCTAATGGCTCCCTCTGCGAGGGAGCTGTCAGCGAAGCTGACTGAGGGAGAGAACTTACCAATAGAACCCATTATTCCTTGTGCAAACAAGGAATAACAAAAGCCCTAGGGCTTTTCGGTTATTGCGAAAATCATTTACCCGCAGGCCAGCGGGCGGGAAGGAGCGGGTCGCTGTTGATGTGCACCGTATCGGCCTCGGTGGTCTCGCCGTCCCGCAGGGGGCGGGCCAGAATGACCATGCGGGCATCGTCCATCTGGTAGGTGCAGGTGCTTAAGGTCAGCAGCCGCTCGGTGGGGTAGGCATAGTCACCGGTGGTATAAAACGCGCGCTTGGCCACTTCGTCCAAAAACGTCTGCTCGGTGGCATCGTCCAGGTCGATATACTGGTTGAAGTGGAAGACATCGCCGTCGCTCTCGCGGGAAGTGACAGCATAGACCGCTACGATCTTGTAAATCTCGCTTTTGTACAGCGTGTCCAGCTGCAAGTAGGGGTGCGCGGTGTAGTAATCGGCATCGCGGTACTTTTGCAGGTTGGAGAAGCGGTCGGTATTATTAACGCCCATGTTATGCCCATACAGGATGATGTGGCGGCCATTTTTCATGTCGCACTCATAATCCGCAAAGGGCATGCCGCGCTTATCATCGGCGCGGTCCAGGTCGTGGTATAAGTAAAAGTAGTTATCGGTGGTTTGCAGGATAGGCAGGTCAATGTCCACGCCGGGGATCTCGATCCAGCCTGCGAACTCGGGGTTGCGGGCGATAAGGTCCGCATATTTAGTCCGCTGGGCGGCTTCCTCGGCGGCCGGGTCAGGGGTCGCTTCGGGTTCGCCCATAGGGGGCGCGACGGTGTTTTGGGATTCTTGGGGTTTAATGGCTTCCATCTCTTTTTTCTCTTTATACGAGGGGAGCCAGAAGATCAGCCCGCCGACCAGCCCTGCAAAGGCCGCGCCGGAGATGACCGCCGCTAAAAGTGCTTTGGTGCGTTGTTTCATAAACTAAGGTCCACAAAGTAAGCGTCGGCATCACTGCCGTCTTCGTAAGTTTCCTGATAGGCAACCGTCAGGGTCGTGGTGTCCTGCGGGACAGCAACCAGAATGTTGCCTTCCAGCGTGGACCCCGGGCTAACCCCGGTAACCTCGGACAGCATATCATCGTCCACAGCGTCAAAGCCAACGCCAAAATCGCTGTCGCCATCGCCCCATTGGAGCTGGAAATCGTCTTTAAAAATGAGGAAACCACTATCACTGGTGTTGGTAACGGAAACGTGAAATTGTACCAGCTTGTCTCCCTCGGGGATGTCGATTCCGTTGTACGAATCGATCACTTCAGCCTGGCCGCAGGTGAAATCAAACAGCGCGGTGTGCACGGTCTCGTCCGCTTTTGCACGGGTAGACTTTGCCCCGCCGCAGCCAGCCAACAACAGGGCCGCCGCCAAAATTAGTACACAAAGTAATGTTTTGTTAAATTTAAATGCTTTTTTACTCAAAACTTCCGTATCTCCACTAGTAAAATCTATCCCAGCGAACATTTTGCTACGATAGTTTCTATAATAGTACACCAAATTAAAAATTTTTTCAAGAGTTGCGCACATTTTGTTCGCCGTAAAAATGCACAATTATTCCGCCAACTTTGCGGCAATTTGTGAATGACTTGTGGTAATAGTAGAGCTTAGCGCATCGCACCACAATTTGTAGGGTTTAGTAAAATTTTAGTGGGATACACAAAAAGGCCCCCGGTCGAGGGCCGGGGGCGGGGATAAGGCTCCCCTTGAGGGGAGCCTTTTGCCTAAATTATTATTTTCTCTCCTTTCTCCCGTACTTATTATAATATAGACCCATTAGCCCACCGGCAGAGAGCACGGCCAGCGCGGCCAGCAGGGTCACCGGCATGGGGTCGGCGGTTTGGGGCAGGGCGGGCTTGGGCGCGGGGTGCGCGGGGACCGGGGTAGTTTTTGCCGGGGCAGGCGTGGGCGTCGGCGCGGCGGGCGGGTCGTACCGGTTCTGGAACAGCAGCAGGCCGGTCTTTTCGCTGCTGCCGCCCGTGGCCCAGATCTCGGCCCCCAGGCCGCCGTTCGGCCGGTTGGTCACCCGCACCGTCACCGTGTATACCGTGGCATCGTAGGTCATGTGCGCCGTGCCGCCCGCGCACTGGCGCACCGTGTAGCGGTAGTCGCCGGGGGCGGTGTAGGTCAGCCCCGTAAAGCCGGCCGTGCCGCTGCCTTTGACCTGCACCGTGTCCGCCGCGGGGGCAGGGGCGCCGTCCTCGGGCGTAAGGGTGATGGTGAACCGCTCGGCCGTGGCCGCGCCCGAAGTGCGGACCTCGACGGGCAGCTCGGCCGTGCATTTGTACTCCGCCGCGCGGGCTTGCAGCGGCAGCAGCAAAAGCAGCAGTGCAGCCTCTATTATTATGCGTCGCAGCGTGCGTTTTTGGGTGTTATTCATCCTTATTTCCTCCTTTTACGTTTGGGGCAGCAGCTGGCCGAACAGCAGCACCCGGCCGTTGGTGGCGGCCTCGGTGCAGGTGGAAAAGGCCACCACCGGCCCGCTGCCCGGCGTGCGGTACTGCACCGCGTGCGCCTTGATGTAGGCCAGCAGTGCGTCCGGGCTTTGGGCGGGGTCGTAGAGCACGGGGTCGTAGGCGTCGGCCCGCATGCAGGCGAACAGCGCGATATTATACGCCGTATCGTCTGTTATCAGCGCGCCCGTGGTGTGTGCGGCAAAGTAATCGCTTTGGGTGAACTGCACGATGTCACCGAACATGCCGCCGTCCTCGATATGGTGACCGTAGACGATGCTGTAGGGTGCGGTGAAGTCCGCCGGGCAGCGCGAGTCCAAAAATATCGCGCCAGAAAGCGAAAAATCTCCGTACACGTCGGTGTTGACGTAGACCATGTTGTCCGCCCCCTGCACGACGGGAAAGTCGATGCGGGTGCCGTCCAGCGTGAGCCAGCCGCAGACGTCCGGGTTGAGGGCGCGCAGCTCGGCAAAGCCGGGGCTGTCCGCGGGCGCGGCGGCCAGCGGCTTGAACCGCAGCGTCTGCTCCGGCAGGGCCGCGCGGCGTGTGGCGGCGATGTCCCACAGCGACCACGCCCCAAACAGCGCCAGCGCCCCCAGCAGCAGCGCCGCCGCCAGCGTAAGCAGCCGGTCACCCCACCGCGCCAGTTTTGCCGCCAGCAGCATTATTCGTCGCTGTTATGACGTTTACGCAGCAGCAACACGCTGCCCGTGCCCGCCGCCAGCAGCATGGTGCCGTAGGGCGCAGCGTCCTGCAGCAGGCCCGTGGGCGTGGGTGCGGTGCGGCTGTTGGTGACCGTGATGGTCTTGTCCGCGGCGGCCATCGTCTGGGCGTCCGAGGTTTTGTCGTTGCTGCCGGTTTTGGTGATGCCGTCCCAGGTGGTGGTGTAACTTGACGCTGTATCGCCGGATTCCGTGATGGTGTAGCCCGTGTTAGCGGGCAGGCCGGTGACCTCGATCTTTTCGCCGCCGGTGATACCGGCTTTGACTTCAGCGGTGCCGTCTGCGTTGAAGGCGACGGTGTCGCCGGTGATGGTGGAGAAATCTGCCGATTCGCCGCCGGTTTTTACCGTGACCGAGCTGGCGTGGGGCGTTTCGTCCGGGTCGTCCAGCGCGATGGTAAAGGTGAACTCGTCGCCGGCATTGGCAAAGTTGCCGCTGAGGTGCTTGACCACCGAGAGGCCGTAGGCGGCGTAGGTGTTGGTGACCTCGTCCGCCTTGGCCGTGCCGTCCGCGTTGACGATGTTGATGTCCGAGATGCGCAGGGCGCCGGTGGGCGCGGCGGGGTCGGTGTTGACCACCCGCACCACGATGTAGCGGGCGGCGGTGTCCTGCGTCAGGCCGGTGATGCCGGCAGCTGTCTCCGTGAGGGAGAAGATGTAGTCGCCCGGGGCGGTGAAGTCGTCGCTGTCAAAGGTGAAAGGGACCGTGACGGTGTTGGCCGTGCCGCCCGTAAAGGCGGCGGTGAGCTCGGTGGATTTGATCTGCGCGGCCGTGCCTTTGACGGCAGTACCTGCCGCCCAGGAGGGCAGGTTCGCGACCGTGCCGACCGTGAAGGTGATGCTGCCGTGGGGCACGCCTGCGCCGGGGGCGGCGGTCATGTCGATGGTTTTGGTCAGCTGGGCGGTGTAATCCGCGGCCAGCACGCCGGGCGCTGCGGTACCTGCCAGCAGGGCAGCCGCAGCGATGGCAGCGGTAAATTTGCCGAATTTGGCGCGGGAAATGTAGGTGGTCTTCATAGGTGGTTCCTCTCTTCCAACATGGATTTATGTTGCTTTCGTTGGGGATTGCAGCAGGGTTTACAGCCCGCTGCGGCGCAGGGCGGCCAGGGCCGTGCCCAGCACTTGCCGCTGTGGGATGGGGCCGTAGAGGCGGCTGTCCGCCCCCGTGGTGCGGGCATCGCACAGCAGGAAAAGCTCGCCCTCCGCGAGGGTGACGGGGTAGTCCGGGCCGCCCTCGACCGGCTGGGTGGGGGTGGTGATGTCCGGCTCGGCCACCGTACCGCCGTTGATGATGAGTGCGCCGGTGTCGGTCACAGTGACGGTATCGCCGCCACGCGCCGCGATGCGCCCAAGGTGGAGCGTGCCGTCCTGCCGGTAGAGCACGACCTGCCCGGCCGCGGTGCCGCGCTCGAACCGGCTGAACAGGACGAGGTCGCCGCCGCACAGGCGGGGTACCATGGTACTGCCCGGCACCACCGCCAGCCCGAACACGACCCCGAACAGCACCCAGCACAGCGCGGCGAACACCGCCAGGCGGGTGAGGAAGCGGCGAATTTCCGCTTTGGCACGTGTTTTTTCCTTATCAGTAGCCAGAAGGTCCTCCCGTGGCATGGGTCACACCTCCCTGCAGCGCAGAAGCCGCCAGCCCAGCCAGCACAGGCCGACCAGTGCCAGGTAGGGCGCCGCGCCGGTGTGCAGGCCGGTGGGGATGCCCACGTTGCGGGTGTTGATGCAGGTGATCTCGGCGGGTTGGGCCCGGGGCACTTGCAGCGTGCAGGTTACGCCGGTGGGGCCATCGTCGCCATTGAGCTGCCAGCTGACCGTGTGGTCGCCGGGGTCGGTCTCAGTCAGGGTGAGGGTCTGGTCTGCGCGCAGGTGGGTGAGGGTGACGCTGCCGCCGCTGCGCAGGGTGAAGCCGGTGTCGGTCAGCGCCGCGCCGTCACCCGCCGTGGTGTAGGCGCTGCCCTGGCGGATCTGGGTGGTGTCCAGCGTGGCGGTGAAGGAGAAGTTTTTCGTAGTATCGCCCATATCGCCCACCACTTTTTTGGTGATCGTGACGGACAGGTAGGGTTCGTAGGTGTTGGTAAAGTGCGCCTCGGCCGTGCCGCCTGCTGTGACATCCAGCGATTGGGTTCGGTCGGCGGTGGGAGTGGTCAGGTAGTAGTTGGTCAGGTTCGGCGCGGCGGATTCGGTCACGGTGTAGCCGGCGGGGGCCAGGCCCGGCAGGGTCACGCTGCCTGCGCCTTTGATGGAGAGTGTCAGGCGGCCGTTTGAATCCGGGCTGACGGCAGCCGGGGCATCCGCCGGGCGGGCGCCCGCGCTATACTGCGGCGTGTAGCTGCCTGCGGCAACGGATGCAATCGTAAAGGTGTTGACTGTTTCGGCGAAGTCAGCTTGCAGGGCATCGTCGGCATCGTCAGGCAATTGCTTGGTGATGGTCAGGCTGCCGGTGGCGCGGGCGTAGGTGTTTTCAAACCGGATATTTGTTGCCGCCTGGGCGGTCAGTGCAATGCCGCTGTGTATCGGTGTATCAGTCACGTCTGTCCACACACCGCCGTCTTTTACGGTGCGTACCAGCGTGCAATCGTAACCGGTGGGTTCACCGCGGGCGGTCTCGGTCACAGCGTAGTTGTAGGTGTTGCCGCTGCTGTCCGCCAGGGGCAGCTCCAGCGTGTATTGCAGCACGTTGGGGTTGATGCTATCCGCTTGCATCGTGCTGCCGCTGAAGTCCCCCACAATCTGGCGGTCCGAGTTGACCACGGTAAAGTGCAGATTTTCTTTAGCCTGTATCAGCTCGGCATCGGTCAGGGCGGTGCCGTCGGTTTTCAGCAGTGTTTTGGTAACGCGCAGGATGCCGCTGCCCGCAACGGGGGGCACAGGGTCGGTGCTGAACCAGACGCGGTCAATGAGGTTGCCGCGCTTGAGGCCCTCCTCGCTGTCGCCGCTGGCGCTGGCCACCGCCACAAAGAAGAACCGGCTGACGTACTGCCCCGCCGGGACCGTGTAGGTACCGTTGTGTACGCCCCATGCGGTGCAGCCATCCGAGATATTGCCGTCCACAATGTAGTTGCGGATGGGCACATTCACGCCGTTCACCGTGATGCTGCCGTTCAGAGCTTCCTGGATGGCGGCGCGGGTGGTCTTATTTTTCAGCGCGTCGGTGATGTCCTGGGCCACATCCACCGGAGCGATCAGCAGGGCCATCGTGTCAGTGCCGTCGCGACCCGCGTGGGCCAGGCTCCAGTTTAAGGTAGCGCCGGGCACGGTCAGCACGTCCTGGTACAGGGCGCCGTAAGCCTGGCAGTTCAGTTCGGCAAACTGTCCGCCATCGTAGGCCTTGCCGATGGCGTAGGCCTGGGTCACGTCGTTGGGGTCTGTGTAAGTTTCTTTTATCTCATTACCCTCGCGGCCCCATCCTGTAATAACAGTGTCCGTATAAACGGTCGTGGTCGCGTCGGCAATCTCGATAAATTTTCCCTTGACACCATCACCCCAGCGATTGCACTCGGTAGTTGTATACCAGTAAATGCTGCTGGTCGTTTCCGCATCCGGCGTCTGCAAAAAGTGGGCGCGCTGATGGTCTTCCGGGTAACAAAAACGGTCACTTGCAAAATTGCCGTCGCTGACCACCGGGTACTCAAAGCTGCCGTTTTGCAGCTGCACATAATAGTTTACCTGAGCCTCGGCCTGCAGGGTGCTGCTGCCGGAGGCGACATCCACCTTATAATGGTAGCGGTCGGTGTCGGCGGCGCTGGGGTCGCTTTGGCGGGCCAGCAGCGTATCCAGCGCGGCGTTCAGCGCGTGGGGGTGTTCGGCGGTCAGGTTCTTGTCTGAACCATTGACGGCCTGGCCCGTGACCTGCTGCCAGCTGCCATCCGCGCCGGTCTTGCTGCGATACCAGGTGTAGGTCACGCCGTCCACCGGGTCACTTTGTCCGTTGACGACCGCTACCAGCTCGCCCGTAGATTTGATGTTATCCTGTATCTTCACACTGCGCAGCGTCACCGCCTGCACTGCCGGTTCACCCTCGTCATCCGGCGGGTCGGCGCTTTCAGGCGTGGCGGTGGTGGCCGGTGTCGTGCTTGGCGTGGGTGTGTACAGCTCGTCCCCGGTCGTGTTCTCCCCTGCCGGGTCCTCCTCGGCCGGGCCGGGCGGCACAGGTGTCGGCTCGGCCGGGCCGGCGGTCTCGCTGGTGGCGATCTCGGTATGTAGCGGTCCCGATAATGGCGGATCCTCAGCAAAAGCGGCATTGGCGGCCCCAGCCGCAAGGCAAAAGGCCATAAGCCCTGCCAACAGACGTTTGTTCATGGCGGTTCCTCCCCCGTTTGATCCGGGCGGCCTGTGGGACAAGCCGTCCGCTGATTTCAAGGCTGAGTATATCCCCGCCAACGGGGAAAAAACGTCGCACGCAGGTTCACACAAAAAAAGACAGCCCGCACTGTTTTCTGCAGTACGGGCTGTCCGCCTTTAGCTATTCTTTTACTTATGCGGTTTTCTGTTTTTAAGAACCGCTGTGCCTGCCAGCGCAAAACCGCTGAGGACAAACAGGCTGATATGCAGCTCTTTGTTCCAATTATCTCCCGTTTGCGGGATGACAGAACTTACCGCCGCAGTTTCCTTCACAGCTTCCGCCTGTGCAGACACAGTTACAGGTTTTGCCGTTGCTGTCGGGGTGGACTTGGCAGGTTTTTTCTCCAGCGCCGCGATGGCATCCTCAATGGCTTTTGCCATCGCATCCACTTCCGTCTGCTCGGTGATATTCTTGCCGCGCACTACTGCGTTTACAGCTTCTTCCCCCTCGGTAAAGTCTTTGTACTCATCCTTGTTCAGAGCTTCGGCCTTAGCAATGGCTGCCTCTACTTTACTATAATCCGCATCCAGATAGCGCAGTTCCAACTGCTGGGTGTGGGTTGCCCTATCCGCAGTAATCGTAATTTCTTTATTGACAGTTTCACAGTTATCCGCCGCAACGGTAACAGTGTATATACCGGCTTCCAGTTCTGCGTCTTCCTCTACAGGTTCTCCGTTCACCGTGATAACAACATTCGTCATATCAGCAGGTGCCACAACAAAGGTGACCAGGTATTTCGGCGCAGGCAGCACAGGCGTACTCGGAGTATTATACTGATACCGGCCACCGCCTGCTGTAAGTTCGTTATAAAAATCCTCGCTGCACATAGCTTCATAGGTTCTGGCTTCACCGGCTGCTACGCCCTTACCACAGGCAGTAACCTCGTTGCTTTCTGCATAGTAGTTGTTCTCAAAAGCCGTTGTATCTTTCGCCGAACCAGCAATTGCACCCAAGCGACCATACGGGGCGCTGGCCGTATACTGGCTCATATCCATTTCACCGGCAAAATAGCAATGCTGGATCGCTGCACTGCCAGCGCTGCCGCCTGCCGTACCTACAATACCGCCAAGATCCTCCGTTCCCTTGCCGTAGGGCGTCAGTTTTCCTGTTGCATAGCAGTTGATGACCTTTGCATTACCCGCCAGCTGACCAGCAATTCCGCCGCCATGGCTGGCCGCCAGCGACAGTTCACCCGTATTTACGCAATAGCGAATCTCGCTGTCACCATCTGCAAAGCCAACAATACCACCTGCATACAGGCTGCCCGCGTCCCCCGTGAGCAGCAGATCACCTGTATTCCGACAGTAATCAATCACCGTATCGCTTGCCTGGCCACACAGTCCTATCATACCGTACACAAGATTTTCGTTATTGGTAAACGACACATCTGCCGTGCAGTCAAAAATTGTGCAGCCGCCAGCAAAACCGGCAATCGCACCGTAATACGTATACTCCCGCTCGGAATTAACGTTGATCGTTCCCTGCACAGTCAGGCTGGAAATCTCAGCATTTTCAATATCGCCAAAAAAACCGCAGAGAACCGTTGCCCCATACACATCCGAAAGATCCAGGTTGCTTACGGTGTGGCCATTGCCGTAGAATTTGCCGCTGAAGCAGTGCTCTACTTCACCGTCCGCATTCACCGTTGATCCAATCGGCGTCCATTCGATTCCCGTCAAATCCAGGTCAGTTGCCAGTTCCACCACAGCATCCGTTTTGCCGTCATAATCGCCTGCATCCACCGCACGGGCAAACTGCTGCAAATCCTCCACTGTAGCAATGACGGTTCGCTCACTCGCTGCTTCGTCTTCTGCCAGTGCCGTGGTCGGCAGCAGGGTCAGGCAGAGCGGCAGCGCAAGAAGCAGACTTGCAATACGTTTTTTCATGGTTTCCTCCTTCTTTGCGGTCAGTTAATCCGCACATCCAAAATTTATCGATGTACTCCGCAATTTGAGATAATTTTACCCCCCGTCAAAAAATGTCAATCAAAAATTCGCCGTTTTTCGGCAGTATCCTTATTTCGGTTCACCTTTTTGCATCACAAAGCAAAAAGACAGCCCGCACTGTTTTCTGCAGTACGGGCTGTCCCTAAATCTCTTAAATCTATTCCGTTATACGGTCGTCACCAGCGTCTGGCAGGTGCCGGTCACGGCGTAGGGGCCGCTGGCGGCGGGCAGGAAGTAGCTCTCGCCCTTCTTCACAGCCACGGTCTCGCCGCCGCTGGTCAGGGTGCCTTCGCCATCGGTGATGAGCAACGAGACAAAGCTCTTCTCGTCCGCCACGCCCTCAAAGGCGCCGTTTCTGGCGTCCACAGTGAAATACTCACACTGGGCCAGATGTTCGCCAAAATCATGCTTTACCGGCGGGGTGCACAGGGTCACATCCAGTGCCTTTTCCACATGCAGGGCTCGGGGCTTGCCGTCGGCGCCGACGCGGCCGTAGTCGTAAACGCGGTAGGTCACGTTGGAGTTCTGCTGTACCTCGGCTACCACGATGCCCTTGCAGATGGCATGCAGCGTGCCAGACGGGATAAAAAAGCAATCTCCTTTATGTACCGGCACGGCGTTCAAAACCTCCGTCAGGGTGTTGTTTTTGATGCGCTCGGCAAATTCCTTTTTGCTGATCTCATGGTCAAAGCCATAGTACAGAAAGGCGTTCGGCTCACAATCCAGCACGTACCACATCTCAGTCTTGCCGTACTGGTGCTCATTTTTCAGTGCGTACTCATTGAAGGGGTGTACCTGGATGGACAAATCGTTCCTTGCATCGATAAATTTTATCAAAACCGGGAACTGTTCAAATTTTGTGCAATCGGTGCCCAGGGCTTCCGGGTGAGCGGCCGCATAATCAGCCAGGGTGGTGCCGTCGGGCAGGTAGCTGGGGCCGTCCGGGTGGCAGGAGAGCACCCAGGCTTCAGCCAGCGGGTCCAGATCGCTCTGCACGCCAAAATCGGTGCGCAGACGGCTGCCGCCCCACAGGTAGTCTTTGCAGCTGGGGGTCAGTTTGATGATTGCCATAAACAGGTTGCTCCTTTTTTAAATAGAAGATCTTTTGCGGGCACCTCGCCGTGGTCCCCCCCACAGGGGCAAGCCCAGGGTGTGCAGCACAAAGCCGGTGCTGCTATAAAGGCGGCTTCCGGCGCGGTGAAGTTTTCGCCGGGAGCCAGCGTCCAGGCAAAATGGTAGGGGTGGATACCTACGGTTTGCATGTACCTGTATTATACTCCCCCGGTCTCGGGCAAATCAACCCGAATTCAGCTAATATTTAAGCGGCCATTTTAGTTAATTGGCAAAAAAAGACGTCCCCGTCGGCTGCTTGGGGCAACGACGGGGACGTCAGCATGCAGAAAAAGCTGATTCAGCTTTATGGGAAATTGCGGTTCGGGTTACTGGTGGTTACGCTTTTTCAGGGCAAAGGCCACGCCAAAGGCACCCAGGGCACCCAGGCAGACAACCGCCAGCGGGACGATAGGCATATCATCCGAAGTCTGCGGGATAACACCGGTGGTCTTAGCCACGGGTGCGGTGGTCTCGGCCGCGGTAGCGGCCGCGGTAGCGGTCACGGTAGTGGGCTTCTGAGTAGCGGCAGGCTTCTCGCTGGGAGTCGGCTCGGGCTTGACAGCGGTGTTCTTGGTGCGCCACAGCTGGCTACCATAGAACGGGCTGGCCGTGCCGATGATGAAGTAATCCGTAGTCTCGGCAAAGACGCGCAAGCCGTGGCTGTAACGGTCACCAAAGCCGGTGCGGGTGACAGGCTCCATCGTAACAGAACCGTCGGCGTTGTTGGTAAAGGTCAGCAGGTCAAAACCAGCCTCGGAGTCCTTCAGGTAGGGCAGGCACTTGACCAGATAGATCATGTTTTCCTTAGTGGCGACCTGGAGCAACAGCTCATACAGGGCTTTCAAGTTCGGGGGCAGCTGGTCTGCAATGTCACCCAAAGCATCGATCAGTTCACCGTAGTACTCAACGAATTCTTCCACCTCGGTGGTGTCGACCAGATCGGTCAAGTCCGCCATCAGGCTGTTCATATCAAACAGCGGGGCGGAGGAATCCTCGTCCAGGGAGTTCAGGATATACTCGCCGTCCACCAGGGCATCGGCCAGTTCGTTGGTCTGCTCCTCGGTCAGGGTGACTGGCTGCTCGGTGCGGGCTTTGTAAACAGCAACGGCGTCGGCGGCATGCTCGTTGGCAGCGACCACAGCGGCGTTCACCAGAGCCAGGGCTTCGCTGCGGTTGGCCGGGGTGGTGGGGGCTGCATAGGTGGCAGTTTCGGGGGTTGCGGTCTCCGGGGTAGCTGCCTCATTCTGGGCGAACATGGCCACACCGGATGCGCTGTCATCGCTCTTCTTGGCAATCAGCTCCAGCAGAACGCGCAGGTAGTTGATCTGTTTCCGCCATTCCTCGGCGCTCATGTTCAGCAGGTCACCATTGGTAAACTGGGCGATAGGCTCCAGCAAGGTGGTCTCGTCCATCGTGCTCAGGTACATTTTACCCTCATGCACGGCGGTCTGCCAAGTATATTGGGTCATGTGGGTGCCATAGCCGGAACCCGCGCCGGTCAGGCTGGTGGGGAATGCCTCGGTCGGGTCGCCCACGACCTTTTCCACATTCTCATTCTTGTCCATGCGGTAGAGGTTGATGGACTGCTGCAGGTTGGTGTACATGGTCTGGAAGTTCTTCTTGGTGACCATGTTCTGCAAAGCGCTGCTGACATCGTTGTAGTCGCCGATGTACAGGTAGTCGCCGTAGACCTGCAGGGTGCAGGCACCGGCGCTGACGCGCTCCGGGTCCATGCCGTAAGCATATTTTGCCTTGGCATCGCCCTCACCCTCGGTATTGCCAGCCAGCACAGACCAATGCCAGTTCTCGCGCTTGGTGGCATCGGTGCCGGTCAGTTCGCCGCGCACAATGGCAAAGGAGGTTTTCATGCCGTTGTCAGGGTTCTGGGAAGCTTCATCGCCCACGCAGACAACAACATACAGCTTGTTGTTGAACTGCAGCACCTGATAAATACCGCCGCCGCCATTGACATCGCCGCGCTTGCAGGCCGGGGTCACACCCAGGCTGTCAAACTCGGCCTTGCCCAGGATCTCGGTAAAGGTATCCTGCCCGGCAGAGGGATTGTTGGAAACTGCCAGGAAAGCGCCCTCGTCCGCGTTCAGGCCGCCTGCGATCAGCGCGGTCTCGTTCTTGCTGTTGGTGTAAGTAGAAATGGCACGGGTGGAGGTGAAGTACCATTTATTGATGTCCGCCAACGTTGCGCCGTTTGCGGAGGTCAGTTTGCGGTAATCATTGATATCCTCAACACCGCAGTCATAGATGCGGGTGATTTTGTCTCCCTGGATCGGGTCGACCTCGTAGACGCAGGGGAAGCCGCTCTGGATGGCAATCGCGGTCTGATACTCCCGTTCGGTCAGGCCCGGAGTATTGCGGTCGATGGTCATACCGACAAAGTACAGCTTGTCACCGATCTTCGTAGAGCCGCGCAGGATGTTGATCACGCCCGTGCCGCCCTCATCAGCAGACTGTGCCATCAGAATTTTGGTCTCGCCGGTCTTGACGTTGAACTTGTACAGGATACCGCCAGCGGAAACGCCGTCCGGCTCACCGATGTACATGTTGCCATTGTACATCACATCGATGGTCGCCTTGGCGACCTCAGGGTCCAGGTCGCCAAAGCCGCGGGTCAGGATGGAGTTTGCGCCCAGGCCGCCGTACATGGTGCCGATGTAGACCCAATCGCCGTAACTCTCGGCCGCATAGCTGTAGGACTGGCCGCGGTCGCCGTTGTTCTCGGTGCTGGCACCCTGCACATAGGGGCCGACTTTGCCGTTGCCCAGGTAGTCAACCACGCCGTCATTGGTCTCGGTACCAAAGTCTGCGTGGGAGATCTTTTCCCAGGTGGTGCCGTCTATGGCATTGTAGGTGTACTTTACGTTGATCTGCTGTGTGCCCTCGGCAAACGCAGGCAGGGCAGTGGCTGTAAGCAGTGCCGCGCCCAGGGCCAGCGCTGTAATGCGCTTTGCAATTCCATTCAGGTGCATGCTTGGTTACCTCATCTCTGATTCTGTATTTCCTTCTTCTTTTGGCATTTATATAATAAACCTATAAAATACCAGATATATGTATAATACCCCCCCCCACTAAGTTTTGTCAATCTTTATCAGCCAATATTTTTAATGATTAAGATAACTTTTCTGTACTGCACAAAAAACAGCGCCTTTCTGTTATACAGAAAAGGCGCTGTGCCGGTTTGCTTTGTTACAAATTAACTTTTTCCAGAATTGAAACCATCTCGGCCTCCGTCAGCCGGTAGCGTACCGGCTCCGGCGGGGCATCTCCGGTACGCAGCGGGTACTGCCAGTACACCACATCCAGCCAGCGGCCAAACTTGTAGCCGCTGTGCTTTTCCACAAAACTTTTGGTAAAGCCCATCCGTTTGTGGAATTCGTGGCTCGCCTTGTTCTCGCCGGTCACAATGGCAAAGGCGTTATAGTAGCCCTGCATCCGCAGCAGCTCCAGCAGGGCAGTGTACAGGCGCTTGCCCAACCCCTGGCCGACGCAATCCGGCGCGCAATAAATGGTAGCCTCCACATTCCAGGCATAGGCCTCGCGACTGTGCCAGGGGTGGGCGCAGGCAAATCCATGCAAGCGGCCGTCCGGGGTGATGGCCACCAGAAACGGGGCTTTTTCCAGCACACCCGCAATGTTGGCGGCGTACTCCTCGGCCGTGGAAAGCCGGTACTGGAAAGTCTGGGTGCCATGCAGCACGTACCAGTTGTACAGCTCGGCCACCGCCGCGCCGTCCGCCGGGGCAGCCATGCGGATGGTGATACGGTTGTCCGCCGCCCACTTTGCCGCCAGGGCTTCTTTTTCAGCCTTGGGCAGTTTCTTGATGGCGGCTTCGCGCTTTAAGGCCGCGCTTTTGTCAGCGCAGCGCTCGGCATAGGCAAGGCGCACGGCCGGGCCGCCGTGGCTTTTGGTGTACTTGGCCCCGCCCTTGCCGGTGCGGTGGGCCTTTAAGCGGCGGGCCAAATCGTTGGTCCAGCCGCCATACAGGCTGCCGTCCGGGCAGCGCAGCAGATAGACCCAGGCGGTTTCGGGGGCAGGCTGGCAGGCATCTGCCAGGCTGGGGGCCGGGCCCCGCAGGCTTTTCCCGCTCATTCGCTCACCTTGCGGCCCGCGGCGCGCAGGGTGCGGCGGCAGGCCTCGATGGCCGTCTCTTTATCGTCCGCCGTAATCAAGAACCGGCTGGGGTGGCAGAACCGCAGCCCCAGGCCGCTGATCTGGCGCAGCTGGGCTTCCGGTTTACCGGCCCACGCGGGCGGGAACGGCTGTTTGCTGCGTTTTGTGCGGTGGTCGGTCACACACTGGGCACTGTAGCCGCCGCGCTGGCTGGGGTAGACCACAAACAGCGCATCGGTCTTGTACAGGCCGTTTTTCCAGGGCATGTAGGCGGGCAGCACCACGATGCCGTCCTTCATGTTGGCATAGGCGCGGCGCACGGTGTCGTCGGCGCGGTTGACAGCGTTGGCGGCGGCAATCTCGTTTTCCAAAATCTTTTTGGCCACCGGCACGGCGCGCCAGAAGCACTCGTCCGGGTCGTCCTTCGAGTCCCACAGCGGGTTGAAGCTGCCGATCGCGTCAGCCAGGGAGTTTTGCTCGCCGGTGTTGTCGTTTAAGTCAAGCGGCTGGATGAAGTTTTCGTCCATCAGGCGGGCCTGGTGCTCGCCCACGAGCTGGGCGCCCACCACCCGCCACAGCAGGCCGAAGGCCGCGTAGGGCACGCCGTTGGGACGGCACTCCCGCGGTTCGGAGTGGTGGTCGAACATACCGCCGCCGACGTCGTAGACGATGCCGTCGAAGTCATCCGGCACAACGAAGCCCCGCGTCACCTGAATGTCAGGGCGCAGGATTTGTAAAAGGGCGGTGGAAAAAACATCGTCCGCATGGAATTTTCCGCCGTGGGTAAAGCCTTTTGCAGGGATTTTCATAGTATACTCCTCGCGTAAATCTATGGTGTGCCGCGGTGGCCGGGGACCGGCCGCCCTACGGGGTGTCGTGTTATGCTTGCATCGGGGGGTAGGGGCCGGGCATGCCCGGCCCGGGCGTGTAAGGCGCAGCGGGTGTCTATGGGCAGGTGCAGGGCCGGGCATGCCCGGCCCCTACCGCGCGGCATATTATTATAAGGTCAGTGTGTGGTACGCCTCCCCGCCCAGCTCCTTCCAGGTAAACACGCCGTTTTCCAGCGTCATGTAGCTGTGGGGGGTGCCTGCCTTGGGGATGGAGACCGAGCCGGGGTTGAGATACAGATTATCCGTCCCGAACACCTCCCAGGCGGGGATGTGCGTGTGGCCGTGCAGCAGGATGTCCCCGGGCTGCAGCGGCGGCAGGTGGGCCGTGTTGTACACATGGCCGTGGGTCGCGTAGAGCAGGCGGCTGCCCGCCGTGAGGACCGCGTAGTCGGCCAGCACCGGAAATTCCAGCACCATCTGGTCCACCTCGGTGTCGCAGTTGCCGCGCACGCAGAAAATCTGATTTTTCCGCGCGTTCAGCAGGGCGATGACCTCCTTGGGCGCATAGTCGGGCGGCAGGTCGTTGCGCGGGCCGTGGTAGAGCAGGTCGCCCAACAGCAGCAGGCGGTCTGCGCCCTCGCGGTCCCAGGCGGCCAGCAGGTCTCGGCAATAGCCCGCCGCGCCGTGAATATCCGATGCGATCAGCAGCTTCATAGCGTTCTCCTTTTATACCGTCACATCGCCGACGATCATCCGCCCGTCGGTGCCGATGGCGTAGACTGTGTACTTGCGCGACGTGTCGCCGTGCTCAAGCAGGATACCGCCCTGCGTCGGCTCCACATAGCTGAACTGCCGATGGGCCGTGGTGGCGTGGGGGTGCTCATCGGGCAGGCTGTAGGCCAGAACGCCGCCCTGCGCACAGAAGTCGTCGGGCAGGGGGTGTTCCTCGCCGTTCAGGTAGAGGCGGTAGACGCCGGGCGCGTCGGTGCCCACGGGGCGTATCCACGCGCTGCACCGGGTACGGCCCTGCGGCGGCGTGCTGGACTTGCGCTGGCGCATCAGCAGGGCCACATTGTCCCACGCGACCATAAAGTCGTCCAGCGGCATCTCGATCTCGCAGTCGAAATCCTCTGCCGCGGCATACGGGTCGCAGAGCAGCACCTTGGGTTCACCGTCCAGCGACGATGCAAACCCGCGCAGCGCTGCGCAGTGCCGCTCCGGCGCTCCGGCGGCGATCTGTGCCGGGGTCGACTGCAATGTAACGACAGCGCCGCACCCGGCGCGGGCCTCGGCGCGCAGCAGCGCCAGGTCCGCGTAGGCC
>OGZO01000650.1_pt1 | contig 25977 bp, 28 predicted proteins | sample 1576721 | NCBI WGS metagenome assembly OGZO01 (sample SAMEA3541516, study PRJEB24748) | human gut metagenome | biome: human gut; feature: human-associated habitat; material: faeces | place: China | collected 2012 | reverse complement strand
GTTTTGCTATGCTCTTTTTCTGCCTATAACTTTTCTTTGAATTAGGACTTGACTTTTTAGCGGGTTTACAGATACATCACATATCGAAAAAGGCGTATTTTCCAACGCAGATGGGATTATCTTCGCCGCCAGATTGCCGTCGATCACAATACAGAACACCTGCAATTTCGGCTTTCGAAAAATGCTCCGTTTCACATCTGCATCATATCCATCCACATAACCCAGACCAAGCCACCCTAATCTTTCATTCAGGAGAGGAATTACGCTTTTAGTAATTGACTCAGCTTCTTCTGATGACTTGAGGGCATATTTCAATACAATGGTTTCCGCATGGTCCGGACTAAATTCGGAATATCCTTGCTTTTCGTATTTGCGCTTGAAACTGTTGTAGTATGCGGAGAAGTCCAAACACGGCTCGCTGTCTACCTTGCCCTCATTTCCAACAACGCCATGGTGGAAGATAACCCGATCTCCGTCCTGCCAGCATTCTTTATAGAACCATTGATCTTGAATTCTTTTGTAAAATCGAACCATGATACTTCCTCATTTATGTTTTGGAATCAATTTCTACGCTCTGTGCAATAATTTCCCAGAGGCCGCCAATGTCTTCAAGTTCAACAGCAAAATGCCGGACCAAACAATGATAATCCGAACTACATTATCCAGCTGGGTAATGTGTTCGGATTTATCATTTCTATTGAGAATGTGCTCTGACAAACGACGCAAGCGGATTTATTCCGCTTGCGCCGTTTCCTTGTTTACCAGCCGGTTCCGGCAATATTAACATGCCAGCCATCCGCGGATCGCGTGACATATCCCACACGGCCATACCCCAACGCACCTGCCGGTACATCCGCGTCGTTTCCGGAATACTCTTCGGTGTTTCCCGCCATGGAATTCTGATAGGCACGCTCATTTTCCGGTACGAAAATCGTACTCGCGTAAATCGCCCAGGTATTCTCGTCGATCAAGCCCTCTTTTCTAAAATGCTCTGTCTGATCTTCTGCGGGCATCACATTACATTTAACGAAAGAAAAACAAAATTCGCTGCCTTTGGATACCTTCAGATGGACTTCCTCCTGCTGCTGATACCCTGCTTGTGCCGCTGCCAAATAATCCTGTCCTTCATCGGGGATGACAATCTTTGGGTCGGTATCGTAGCTTCCGCCAAGTGCCTTATATTCCATCGTATCGTAGAAGGAGCGAAGCGCCATAGCCGCGCTCCAATCGGAATCATAGGCGTACTCCTTGGCGCCGACAAAATAGTATGCTTCATCCCCATAGGTTAAGACGGCGTAATTTGAATCGTCCTCCACCGTGAGGGACCACTGCTCCCCATCCTTGCTTCCCGAAAGGGATAGCCTATTCTGCTTACCCTCACCTTCAGAAGATGCTGCGGAATAATCCTCTTTTGTGATCCCGCACCAATTAAAATTCTCGCTTGTGGGCATTCGCATGGCCCAATATGTGTCCAGCGTGTTCGGATAGCTTTGTCGAACGCCCTCTTGTTCAAGGGTGATGGTCACATCCGTTCCCTCGGAAAGCGTGTCAAAAACACTGTCAAGAAGTGTCATGCCGTCTGTCTCGTTTACGTTCTCTGTACTGTTTTGGGTGAATTCCTCTTGTTCGCTTTGGCCTGGCATTGGTGTTTGTGTTTCCGCACCGCATCCCGCTAATGCTAAAACAAGCGTTAAGGCGGCAAACAAAGCAGTATACTTTTTCACGGATATCCCTCCTTACTTTGCGTTTACTTATATAGACGAAAAAAGCGGGAAAAAGTTCCGTACTTTATTATTATGTTAGCATATTACAGTAAGAACTGCAAGGGCGGGAGCATCGTTATAGATGTTCCCGCCTTTGTTATGTCTTGTTCTCTTGTTCGGCCTGGTGCCTTGCTTTCCACTCGGCGTATTCCCGCTGCCCCTCCTCACTCTCAAAAAACGCCTGTATCTCCGGGAGCAGGACACGGGCAAGGGCCTCTACCTCGTGATAGGGAAGATTCGATAGGGATGCCTTTCGCACGGTTTCAGAGGACTTTGGCGGTTTTGCCGCAGGGTTCTATCACCCGCAGGTGCGCTCCGTTCCGTTGTTTCCACCCCGCTTTTTCTGCTCGTGGGTCATGGTGTGGGTCGCAGGGCAAACATCTCCGCCAGTGCCATCCTCTTTTTGTCGTTCAACCCATGTCTCCTTATAATTGCATCTTTCACCGCTTGGGTTCATGCATGGACACGGGAAAGCTCACGATGGCGGTGAAGAGGTCCGCCATGGTCTCTACTCGGAAGGTGCCGCCGCAGGCCTCGGTGAAGCTCTTGGCGACAGACAGTCCCAAGCCGGTGCCGCCATCCGTGCGGCTCTCGTCACCCCGCACAAACCGGGCGGTGAAGTCCACACCTTCCGGCAGCTCATTGCGGGAGGTATTGCGAATGGAGGCGACTGCCGCCTTGTCGGTGGTTTTCAGAGAGAGGTAGACGCGGCTCCCAGGCAAGCTGTAATTGAGGGCATTCTGAAGGAGATTCTGGAACACCCGGTACAGGCGCGTACCGTCGGCCGTGATCTCAACCGGCTGCTCCGGCAGGTCAAGCTTGAAGGTCAGGCCGGATTTTTGAATCTCGCCATCCATGTCGGCAAGGGTTTGACGCAGGAGCTTGCCAAAGTCCAGCACCTCCGGCTTCACGGGGAGCTGGTCGCTGGCGGCTTTGCTGATCTCAAACACATCCTGCACCATACTCTTGAGCCGCAATGCCTTTTGCTGGATGATCTGTGCGTAATCCGAGGCCGCTCCCTCCAGCGGCTCCTGCATCAACAGTTCAGAATAGCTGAGGATGGAGGTCAGCGGCGTCTTCAGATCGTGGGATACATTGGAGATCAACTCCACCTTCATGCGCTCACTGCGGGTCTGCTCTGCCACCGCTGCCCTTAGGCCGGACTGGATGCTATTGAGCCGTTCGGCGGTCTCACGCAGGTCTGCATCCGCAGGCAGATCCAGCGGTGTGGTCAACTCGCCGCTCTGGATCGCAGTCACATGGTCGGCCAGCAGCCCAAAATCACGGGCGAGCGCCCGTTCGCGGCGTCCCCACAAAATCGAGGAGAGCAGGCCAAGCACCAGCCAAACGGCGCATATACCCAAGAGTGCGATTTCGTCATAGGTTCTAACATAAATGTGCAAAAGAGCGAAAGAACCCAGCACGGCGAGAACCGTTGCCAAATTACGAATGGCGATCCGGCGATTGATCCGCTTCTGTATGGGATAGGTCAATTCATTTTTCCGCAGGGCGCTGGATACGGTGCGGTATAGGCTCTTGCGCGTTTCGGCGGGATGATAACGGTGGTCATTACGGATGAACCATACCGCCCAGAATAGCCCCAGCGCTGCGCCGGGGTTGAACAACCCCGCACCGAAGCAGCGGAGGGTCTGCATTATCGCATAAGGTATATCGTCCGGATACCACCAGTTATAGCCGTCAGCCGCCGCCAGCATGGGAACCGTCAGGCAGAGCAGGCACAGGAATACCACAAGGAAGCGCAGCTCCGTCCAAATATGGAAGGTCGCTTTGGCGATGGCTTGATCTGCCGCACGCCGCTCCCTCCTCAGCACGAACCATGCTGCAAGCAGCACGAGCCCCACGCAGAAGGAAATTGCAAGCGATCTCCACGCCTCGTGGCTGTTCTGAAGGCTCCGGTATATCCAGTAGAGGGAGTTGTACGAATAGCTGTTGCTGCCCTTGTAGAGAATGGGGATTTGCCGCACAGCCATTTTTATGGTAACCTTTGCCTCTTCCTCGCCGACCTTGAAATTGGTATAGCCGGGGACATTCCAAAGAGAGTCCTCGTCCAGAATGTTATCGCTGTCATAGACGGACAGCTTTTTGCCGTCCTTCCAAATGGAAACTTTGCCGTCCTCATAGATCAGCAGGAAGTTGTAGCCCTTCGGCAGCTTGCTGTATTCATCCAGCGCCATCCGGTAACCGGTCACTTCTTCCAGATTGCTGTATTTTTTGCCATCGGCTGCGCGAATCGCATAAATTGTGTTTAGATCGTGCTTGTACGCGGAATCCGGGGACGTGTCCTGCGCTTCAGCGGATGATGTTTCATAGCTTGCCGTTGGTGTTTCCGCAAAGGTCCAGATCATACCTGTTCCGGATACGGTATCCTCAACAGAATAATCCGGATGATACCAGTCCACCGTTCTCCCAACGCCTATCGCCAGAAAGGATTCCAGATCGTTGGAGATACGATTGCGGAACACCGGTGTTTCCTGCCAGTCATTCTGCCACCATTCCGCATAATCACTTCCAATAGCCAGGCGCCCTACGGCACCACACAGACTGCCCAGCGTCAAGCTCACGCCCAGGAAAAACGTCAGAAAAGCCGCCGCGGCGCGCAAACCGGTCCCCTTTCTCTGCGGCATTACAGGCTCGATTTCCACAGTTTCAGTTGTGTTGTTCCATTTTGTATCCAATGCCCCACACCACCTTGATATAGTCTGGCTCCTTGGGATTCAACTCGATTTTCTCACGAATGCGCCGGATGTGAACCATCACCGTATTCTCACAGGCGTAGCTGTCAGACTGCCAGACCCGCTGATAGATTTCCTCCGCTGGAAACACCCGTCCGGGATTTCGCATCAGCAGATCCACAATCTTCAACTCTGTGGCAGTGAGCTTTACCAGTTCGCCGTCCGCCTTCAGTTCACGGCGCTCTGGGTCATAGGACAGGCGTCCGTTGACAATCTCGCCCTCACGCTTCTCCGCGTGAACATCTCCCAGCAGGGTGTAGCGGCGCAGCTGGCTCCGTACCCGGGCGGCCAACTCCTGAGGATTATAGGGCTTGGTCACATAGTCATCCGCCCCCATGGAGAGGCCGAGGATCTTGTCGGTATCCTCACTTTTGGCAGAGAGAACGATGACCGGCAGGTTCCGCTTTTCCCGGATGCGCATGAGGGCGGAAAGCCCGTCAAGCTTCGGCATCATCACGTCGATAAGGATGAGCCGTACCGCCGGGTCAAGCGCCTGCTCCACCGCCCCCAACCCATCGTATGCCCTGCGGACGGTATACCCCTCCCGCTCCAGCACGATGGCGATAGCCCCTACGATCTCACGGTCATCATCGACCACGAGAATGCATTCGTTCATAGCGAGTTCCTCCCTTGAAGCTGTCTCCATTGTAGCGGCGGAGCCTTACAAACAAATCGACGAAAGTCTTACGAATTTCTTACAAAGTTTCTGCTTAGAAAAATGGTACAGGTTTTCGGCCAACATAATTTGTTCAGTGCATGACAGATTCCAGTTTATTGAATTTATCGTACCACAGCGCTGGAAAGTTTGCAACAGGGCCTCCCAGCAGAGCAATCAACATGCGAACAAGGATCACGCAGCCCAGCGGGGCCGCGACGCCTCGGAACAGCGACGTGCATAAGCACATCGCTGTTCCGAAGGCTCTCGAGATAGGATAGAGCGATGGCAGTGTCTCACCCACCTCGGATAGAAAAACGCTTAATGGTTCCTACCATTGGTCAATTCCCGTGAGTCTTGACGACGTGGAATCCGTTAGCATTGGTGAGCCTGTAATCCCTATATCCTAAATATGATAGAACACCCTGCATCGACGCAAATCATCGGTGCAGGGTGTTCTGAGGGACTAAAGCCCTTTGAAAATGTCCAGATTGTTGAGCATGTCATCCAGATTGACCGTGGGGGCCGGGGCCTGCCCAGGATCAGAAGTCTCAGGCACCAACTTCATTCCGGCCATCAACTCCTCCACGGCAGCACGAGCCATGCTCTTGACCATGGTTTCCATCTGTTCTCTGCTTTGGGTCTGCTGTACGACAATGTTGATTTTTCCATCCGGTAGCATGACCTCCGGGTGTCGCTCCATGTACTCGATCAGAGCAGGCACAACCACTTTGCTTTTATGGTTGCCGAGTCGTTCCATCAGCTGCCCGGCGCGGATCTGCTCTTCGGAGAAGGCGTCCCACTGGAGAGAGTATCTGTACTTATTATCCGCGAACAATACCATCCCCTCCTCCGTTATAGGTCTGCATCCGGCTCAGCTGAGCATTGGCCAGCATACCGTAGCCGATGGCATTGGCACGCTGATCGGGAATGAAGTCCGCATGAGCCACCATGGGAGAGCTTTCGATAAAGTTGCGGAACAGAGCGGCGCCGCCACCAATGAAGATGGCCGGGGTAGCACGCAGATCTACTTTCAGCTCACGCAGCTTATCGAGGATCTGGCTGGAATAGCTACGGGTTTCAGAGAAGATGGTATCCTGCACCTCCTGCGGGAGAATGCTGGGGCGGCCCATAATGATGTCAGCGATATGGTCGTCCTCGATCTGAATATCGTGCAGGGCGCTCACCTTGCCGATGATCGCGTTGTTCATATCAATGACGCCAAGCTCCAGGCTCCGGCAGAACTGCATATCGGGTCGGGTGGTACGGAGCAGCAGCACGTCAGTCGTATAGCCGCCAATATCCACCACGAAGGTACGAGGTGTCTCGCGCAGCTTCTCGGCCTGGGGCACCACGGCTGCGTAGGCCTGCGGATAGACAAATACCTGCTGCACCATCAGGCAGATAGGCGTGTCATTGAAGACGAACTGGATGGAGCCGCGCTTGAAGTAGTTGGCAAACTTATCGCGCAGGGTGCCATAGTGTTCGGGCGGCAGACCGACCGCCAGCTCCACGCTGAGCATAGGCTGCAGTTGTCCCATCTTCCGCAGCTCCATGGCGATGGCAAAGAGGGTGAGGATGAAGAACCGGTCATCACGGGTCTTATCGCGCATGAAGGAGATGCGCTGACCGGAAAGAGCCCAGAACTTCCCGCCCCATTCCAATACATCCGTCTGGAGCGGCGGTTTCACAGGGTACTCGGCAAGGCCGGATGTGAATACGAAATTGGTAGTCTTCACGGCAGAGTTACCGTGGTCAATGGCAAACAGCATAAGGGATAACCTCCTAAATTGTATTGATACTCAATTACACAGATGAACGTGCGTATTTACAACGGGAATACGCATATTATTTTGAAATGCACAGAAAAAACGGCGGGGCTCCAGGGGTGGAGCGTCCGCCGTTTTCGGATTAAGATTGTGGTTGTCTGCGTTCCAGACAAAACTCCCAGATATAGTCGTCAAGACCGTTGTAGTCCGGCACCCAAAGGTAGGTGCCAAAGGTGATGGGTAGGCAACCGAGCATCAGGGTCAGATTTCGGTTCGCCTCATCCACATGCCAGTTTTTAAGGTAGTCCATATCGAAGCAGGTCATCACGTGCCTTACGCCAAGGCCGATCAGCTCATCCAGCACCAGTTTCAGATGCCGGATGGACGTGACGCCTGGTATGGCAATGACTGTCTGCCCGGTAAAGTGATGGACGATGTCGGCTTTCATGTACCCCTCGATCAACAGGATGGACTCACGTACAGGGCCTACCACATGACACCAGTTTTCGGCAGCGGCGCCGTCAAGTTGCTCCGGTGTAGAGAAGGTGAGGAATTTGCCGCCACGCTTCATTTTCTTATCCAGACGGATATGGAGGCTTTGGATGCGGCCTTCTCTATCTCTGCATGGGATCATGATTCCGCGCAGAGGGAAGTGCATCGTCCAACGCCCATTCTCGCCGCGGTAGAAGCCGGGCACACCGTAAAGCTCCAATCCCTCCAGGACCAGCGTTTTGGCAATGGTCTCATGACCAACCAGCGGTGTTGTGCGATACTGGAATTTGAAAATAGCCTCTTCCGTCAGACCGCGATCCAGCAGGTTTTGCTTATGATCGGACGCCAATGTCAGGTGATTGAGCAGTGCAGAGTAGACGCGATGGCGCGTCTCAATGTCTGCCAGCTGAGCCTGCGGTATATCAGGCGGTGGTGGAAGTTGCCTATGTGTTCGTTTGCTCTTCTTACCGGAACCAGACGATCCGTTACGACCGAAGCGTTTCTCCAGCTCCTTACGCACATCATCGCGGGAGATCCCCATGTAATAGGCGTATAGATCAAAGACACCGCCTTCAAACTGACCACACTTGGGGCAGCGAAACACATCCTTCTTTAAGTTGATGTTCAGCCGCCCTTTGCGGTGTTGACTGCCACTTTGACATTTGGGACAGGGGATATTATAGGATACCTTCCCATAGGGTGGCTGCGGAATAGGCAGCAGAGGGATAATATCCGTCATGTGATAGTCCATAGTGGCTCCTCTCGGCGGAGGGACGACACCTTTGTGCCGCCCCTCCACAGCGTTTGTTTATGCGCTTGCCAGCGCCTGATCGCAGATGAGTTTCGCAGCTGCAATGACCTCTGCATCACCGGTGAATTTGGTAGCGATCCAAACCAGTGCGTTGGGGTCAGCCGCGACCATATCGCCCAGCGTCTTATCCTTATATCGCGTGATAGGGCAGGGGGTACGCATGGCCTTCTCCAACGGCGACAGTTCCGGAGCGGTCGGCGCCGGAGCCGTGGTTGCTGGCGCAGGTACAGGTGCGGTCGGGCCAACGGTGGGAGCTTCCCCTGCTGGGGCGGTACTCCACGTGATGGCGCCCAGCTCATCCACGGCCGGTGTATCAAAGGAGTCACCGGCCGCACTGAACTGCAGGCCAAAGCCTGCGTTGCGAAGAGCGATACCGACTGCTGCGGTCTGTGCCCACTCGCGGGGGGACACAGTAGGCTTATCAGGTAAGTATCCTCTGGATGCCGTCGCCTCAGCCAAATACTGATCGGGCGGCAGGTTGTAGTGCGCATAGATGCGCGCGGAAGCCACGAAGCAGTCTTTTGCCGCAGTTACAGTCACGGCAATGCGCCCTTCCGGGTATTTCAGGCGGAACCAGGCCATTTGGGACATGACCGGCAGACGGCGTCGAGTCTCATTACTGCTCAGATCACTGTAATCCACAGCGAGTACGGAGGGATCGAACCCCTCCACGGCATTGATGCGCTCGATAGCGGCTATGGTCGCCTGCTTGTTCAGATCATTGCTCATTTCTGCATTTCCTCCTTCGGATCCGGGATGGGAACAAAGGTGTTCCTGAATTGGAGCCACACGGCCAGCACAGCGGAGATCGCTCTGCTAATAGCACTGGCATACTGATCAGGCGCCGATGCGTTGAAGCTGCTGAACCGGCTGCGGTAATCAGTCACGACGAGGGCAAGATTGTTTTGGGCGCTGTTACGCTCGTTGGCGGTGTTGGGTCCACGGTCGGGCCGTAGCGTCGCTCCTGCGTCATGCACTGGATGAACGCATCCACCATCTGATAATGGCCACGCAGACAGTTGGGGTCAGTGGTCTGCGGGGCGGACTTACAGAAGGACTGGCAGGTCTCCAGAACGCTGATGCGATAGATGACCTCGCCGTAGGACCAGAGCAATCCTGCGTGGGAAGGGTTCTGGGCCATCATCTGTTCGACCTGACAGCGAAGATTCCAATACTTTTCAAGGACTGTTGCCATGTAGATGTGCCTCCTTTACGCACAGTTTTGAAGTTCATTCAGGCGTGCAGCCAGGTGCGTGCAGCGCTCCTGCTCATTGTTATTTTCAATGGCGTAAGCGACGGCGCTCCAACTGCCGACAATGGTGGCGGCCAGCTTTGCACGGGTGATGGCAGTATAGATCAGCGACCGCTGAAGCATCCTGCCGCCCTGAATGCTGATAAGCACGGACATGTGCTCTCCGCCCTGTGATTTATGGATCGTGGTGGCGTATGCAAGCTCCAGATGGCCCAGAGCCTCTACCGTCTGATAGAGCACCAGCCTGCTGTCCCCGAAATCCACCTCCACGGTGAAAGAGTCGTCCATCGACTCGATCCCGGTGATATAGCCGATATCGCCGTTACTGACTTCCTCAGTATTCTTGTTCTGCATGACCTTGTCGCCCAGACGGAACAGCCGCTGACCAATGACCAGCTCCGGCTTATCCGGACTGGCTGGATTAACGATGTCACGCAGCCGCTTATTGATGGTGCGGGCGCCGGTAGCCGTTTTCTCACGGTATGGGGTGAGCAGTGCCACATTATCCACACCATACTTACGCACCTCTTCCAGATACCGCATGACCAGCAGATCTGCAGCACGGTCAAAGTCAGGCGCGGGGATGAACTGGAAGTCACGGTTGTTCAGCTCCAGGTTGGTGTCACCCAAACGGATCCTGCGTGCATTTTCAGCCACAAGACTGCCTTCCGATTGGCGGAAGACCTTGTCCAGCTTGATCACAGGCAGTGCCCGGCTGGCAATCAACTCGCGCAACACGGCACCGGGCCCAACGGAGGGCAGCTGATCCGCGTCGCCGACCAGTATGAGCCGGCAGTTGAGCGGCAGCGCATGAAACAGGTTCCAGGTCAGCAGCATATGGCCGCACTGTGAGTGAGGCAGCCGGGGTAATGAGCGCGGTTCTTACAGCTTTCCTCTCTCATACAGCAGCCTCCTTTTCGTTACCGGGCTTCAGATTCAACAGCAGATCCAGAAGATCGTCCGCCTCGCGCAGCACACCATAGAGCGTGTTGCGGCTTGTGAAGGTACGCATGAAGAGCTGGCTGGCCTGCGCAGTAGTTAAGCTGCCCTTAGCCATGATATAAGCCACCATGTCCTGCTGGAAGGGGCCGCTATGCGCGTGCTCCTTGTCACCGTACAAACCGGTGTCGATTCCCTGAGTGAGTTTGCGGAGCAGGGTGTCTTTATCGGTGTTAAGCTCCGCTTTTTGCTGTTCCCATTCTGTGAGCAGCAGTCTGGCCTGATCACCAACATGCAGCTCATAACAGTGGATGAGCTCCAGCAAGGTGCTGAAGTCGAGCCTGTGTGCGTCCAGCTTCCCCTGAAACGCTGCCGCCTGCTTCGCGGCGTGTTCCAGAGCGGCCTTTTCCCGTTCAGCCTTTGCTGCGGCCTGCGCCGCGTGGATGGGCGCCGGATCAAACTCACCGGCAGCGACCTGCTGGCAGAAGGCCTTGGCACCGTCCAGATCGAAGGTGCGATACCCATTGGTAGTGAAGCTGCGGTGCCGCTCATTGGGATAGTTGACGGAAACATAGTATTGTTCCGACTCATCTTCGTGCAGGCGCCGTGCTTCATGGATGCTGTATTTGACCCCGTTTTGCTGGCCATAGAACAGCTTGCCATCACGGCGGAACTTGATTTCCTTCTGCTTAGCCATGATTGTCCGCCTCCTTCTCCTTAAAGTGGTCGGGGTAGACAAAGCATTTGGACTCGTCGAGAAGTCCCAGCTGCTCCAAAGCGACCTTGAAGCCATACAGCTGGTGGCAGGCCGTGTCCGCATTGACCATTGAGTAGTGCTTACTGCGGATCTCCATGCGCAGGCGCTTCTCAAACGCATCCAGCATGGCTATGACCTGCGGCTCATGCAGCGCACGGTTGGACTCGCACAGCAGCCAGACACCGGACTCGTCGGCATGGTTGGAGATGACGCTGTGACCGGTCATCCTACCCAGCAGGTGGTTCAGATAGTCGTTTGTGACCGTTTCAAAGGTCAGGAAATGCTCTTCATCCAGCCTGCGCAGCTCCAGCGCCTTGCAGATCTGCTCGCTCTGCTGATACTCCATATCGGCAGGCAGTGTCAGTTGCAGCTGCCAGTGGGAGCCGTTGGTCGGCTGCACCGCGATATGATAGTCAGGGGAGAGCAGTGTCTGTACTGCCTGCTCCAGCTGTTCCTTCAGCTCCTTCCAACCGATGTGCCGGGCGCAGTAGGGGAGATCCCGATTGGGAAGGCTGCGGCTGAGCATACGTGCCAGCTCCTCATCGCTGGAGATCATCCAGCACACATACTCTTCCTGGGACAGTCCCAGAAACTCCGACAGGGTCTTCTTGATCTCACCCTCACCGTGCCACATTTCCACATAGTCGTTGATCATGTCGATGCTGCAGTCGCCGCGCAGATACCGTTCTTTGAAAGACATAGTATAAAATCCTCCTGTATTGATTGTGACAGGCGTGGGGCGGAATGTGCCCCACGCCCGTCCGGTGCTGCATTACACAGCGATTTGGATGTTGTTCTCCCGTGCCCAGTTGCAGAGGAACTTCCGCTCGTCGCTTGTGATTGAGCGGCGGTTCAGACCCTGTGCCTGGCAGATGCTCTGCCCGGATAGCTGCAGCGTGACCAGAGACTGATCCGGTGCGTGCTTACGGCGCAGGAACAGGATATGGCAATCACCGGACGCCACGCGGGAGATGTAATCTCCAACACAGTGGCTGAGGTTAATGCCCTCGTCTGCCAGCTCCTTGGGTTGGGAGGGCACCACGATACAGTAGCGGCTGCCCTCATAGGCAAGATGCTCCACCTCGCCGACCCGGTCACTGAAATCCTTGCAGACAGCAGCCTGCCTGGCCAGATTGACCTTGAGCGCGATGACATCATGTGCCGTTTTGAGGCTTTCCGGATACTTCTCGCGGATCTTTCCGTGAAACTCCTTCTGCATTCTGAGATAGTCGTAGTATTCCGTCCAGAACGCGGAGTTGATTTTGGCATAGCCCTGCCGATAGAGGTCGAACAGCACGTAATCGATGAGACGCCGGAGGTTCAGGTTGAAATCCTTATCCAACAGCCTTGTAAATCCATCGGTATCATGAGTTGCGCTGTCAAGGTAGTTGTGCTTGGCACCGCATTCAAAAGACTGTATGCCAGAGCGCACCAGCTGCTCTGCGAAGTAGATGGCCTCGTTGGCTCCGTAACGGCGCTCCAATTCATAGATCAGCGGGATGCTGTTTTGATACTTCCCATTCTTCCCATCGCTGATGGTGGGGAATAGGGTGTTCAATCGGATGAGGAGCTTGCTGTTCTGGTCCCAATAGCGATAGTACTGTAATCTTAATTATACAAAGGATGGGGAAGAAAAGCAAGAGGCAGGTTATCAGATCACCAAAAACTACTTCTTTAACCCCTTTGCGATTGCGATTAAATGATCCAGCTGCTCGCTGCTTAACCCCTTCGCCTCAGATAAAAGCTCATTCGCCTTTGATGGATTAAGGGTTTCCGTGTCAAAGAATTCTTTTGGCGAGATCCCGAGGTAATCACAGATGTAGAAGAAAACCGTCATGGAGGGATAGTTGACACCATTTTCGATATTGTTGATATAGCCAGCGCTCTGACCAAGCGACAAGCTCATATCCCGAGCAGAAGCACCTTTGCTTACACGCAGAGCGACTAACCGCTTAATAAAGTCGGCCTTTTCCATAACCAATCATCACCTCGCTTTGTATGATTTTACTATACAGCGAGGTTTATTCTGTCCGGTTGGTTTAGTCATCTGCGTTGACCTATCTAAATTAGCAGGATAAAATTTGATTATGTATCCGTTTTGATTAGATATAGCAAAGCGGCAAGAAGTATTTCACCTGAAACTACTCCTTGCCGTGAAGCGTTTGTTATTTCTGGATCCAGCCAATGAATTGGGATACTTTCTCCAACTCGTCATCACTGAGTTCGTGCAGCTGCTTGGTCACGATTGTTCTTAGGGTATCTTTCCCTTCTGTGCCTACAAAGAAATCTGCTGGGCTCATCTCAAAATAGAGGATGATATTGAACAGCTCCTTTACAGAGGGCATGGTTGCACCGCTGGTGATAGACCGGATGTATGATCCGCTTTTCCCGAGCTCCAGACTCAAGCGATGTTCGGAGATACCGCGCTTCTCACGCAGCTCTGTAATGCGGTCACGCACGAACTTTTCATATTGCAGAATCTCGTCCATATCAGTACACCTCCCTCTGCATCATTACTATTGTAGCCTGAATTATCAGAAGGTATCAGCGGTGTGATTTTCAATTTTTCCTATTCAAATGCTGAAATTGGTATTATAATTATTAAATTATAAAGAAGATTGGTTTTTATACTATTCATTATGAAGGAGGCGAGCAAAACGAGGGAAGAGACCTGTTGTTTTACGGGGCATCGCAAGATCCCGGAAGAAGAGCGGGAACAGCTTGCCCGTAGGTTGGAAGCGACGGTAGAAGAGCTGATCCGTGCCGGTGTGCGTTATTTCGGGGCTGGCGGCGCCCTGGGCTTCGATACCTTGGCTGCGCAGACAATACTGAAGCTGCGCACGCAGTATTCGCAGGTCAAGCTGATCCTGGTACTACCCTGTGAAACACAGACGCGGGGCTGGCCGGAAGAGGATGTCCGGATCTATGAGGAGATCAAAAAGGCGGCCGATAAGGTGAGATATACTTCCGTGGAATATACGCGGGGATGTATGCACAAGCGGAACCGACATTTGGTGGATCACAGTGGTGTCTGTGTAGCGTACCTGACCGAGAGCAGGGGAGGAACCGCCTACACCGTGGACTACGCACGGAAGAACGGCGTCCCTGTCATCAATTTGGGAGAGAAATAAAAACTGGAGGATATAACGCATGGATGACAATAAGGTGAAATGGACAAGGAAGGTGCGGCGCTATCTGCGGGATGCCTTTTCGTGGCTTGATACCGGCCTGATGCTCAATGCCCTGCTCATCATGGACATCACGTTTGCGGGCTGCTTCGGAATGATGCAGTGGAGATACAACAAGGAGATCGGGGAACTGGAGGACATGCTCTATATGATTTCCTCCTTTATGGCCACGGCCACAGAGGATGAGTAAACAGATGGCGGCTGCGCTGCAATATCTGAAAGAGCACCAGATCTTTGAATATGACGATTTGGCCGCAAAGACTGACGCTGCCACGGAGCAGTTTCACACGCTGGCCGGGGACATTCAGCAGACCGAGGCCGAGCTTTCCCGTGTGTCCGATCTGATGGCTGCCGTGGTGCAGTACGCAAAGACCCGCCCTGCTTTCGATGGGTACAAGGCCGCCAAGTACAACCGGAAATACCTTGCCGAGCATGAGGCGGAGCTGGCCAACTACCGGGCAGCCAAGGCGACAATGGCCGAGCTGCTGGGCGGCGAGAAGCTCCCCAAAATGGACGTACTAAAAGAAAAACGCCGCCAACTGGCAGCGCGGAAAAAAGCTCTTTATTTGGAATACCGCAAGGCCCAGCAGGATATGCGGGAGCTGGTGGCAGTCAAGGGCAGCGTGGATCATCTGCGCGGGCTGACGGACAACCAGCGCAATAAGGAGCAGGCCCGTTAGGGACGGCGACGCAGACAATATTTCTTCTGGTCACGGTGGCCAGAAGTCCAGCGGGTTTGGGGGCACCCCAACAAGCGTTTCCGCAGCGCGGAAATTGCAAGTGTCAATACACTTGCCTTGCTTGCCGTTAGTGCGCTGCCCCAAAACTGGCGCAAATAGGGTTTGGTTGCAACTCTGTCGCTGTTTGGTGCATCTTGAGTCGCTCTGTCTTGAAAAACTGATTTGCCTTTTATAAAATACACATAGGGGGAGGGGTGAAAATTGAAAGTAGCAATTAACATACAGGCTGATATTCAAGAAATTGAAGTCATCATAAATTGTATGGCCGAAGATGAAAATGTTCAAAGAATTGTATCTGCATTGGATTCTCTCAACACAAAATTGTGCTGTCGGCGGCAAGGAGAACTTTTTCAAATTGCTTTGAATGATATTTTGTATATCGAGTCGGTGGATCGCAAGACATTCATTTATACCGAGCAACAGATATACGAAACGGATAAGCGACTGTATGAGTTAGAAAACCATTTGAAAAACAGATCTTTTTTCCGAGCATCGAAGGCAGTTATTATCAATTTGAAACGGACAAAATCCATTCGGCCAGAAATTGGTGCCAGGCTCTTGCTTACTATGGATAACGGAGAAAAAGTTATTGTATCACGGCAATATTCAAGCAATATAAAGACAGCATTGGGGGTTATGTAGGTGAATAACTATCGCTCAATTATTTGGCGCTTTTTTACGGTGTTCTTTTTTATCTTTGGCCTGCTCCAAACTTTGTTCTTTGCACGGGCCATCTTTCCTCAATTTCGTGCAAGTGGATTGAATACACCTCAAACCTTACTTTGCATGATTTCCGCTATTATTTTGTCCGCTTTATACTCTATGATCTGCGTAGATGGCCAGGAAAGTTTGTATGCCATAAAATCCCGCCTTATAATTTGCGGCATCCCTTGTGTGCTCATTTGCAGCGTTCTGTCAGTTAATTATGGGCTACCATCTCTAATTCTTGATCTTCTTGGAATTGCAGATCGTGGTACGGGAATTTCTATTTGGCTAATTGCTGTCATTCTTTCCAGTGCAGTTTTGATACTCGCTCTTTATCTCCTTGAACGGCACTATCGTCGAGTTGGCGAAAAATACGATAGCGCACTTTCTCAGTACAAAACCCGGGAAGAAGCAATACCTGCCGAATAAAGTGAGGAGCGAGGTTAGTATGGATATTCTACTTTATTTTGGAGGGCCTGCTCTCATCGCCTTTCTTATTCAATTCCTTGTTGGATGTAGAACACAACACAAAATTTTACGATATATTCCGATCTATTGTTTTGTTATAACACTTGCCTTTGCTATCATTGCCCTAACATCGGATTCAGGTTTTTTCCTTGGTGGTAATGTTATTGCTGCTCTTGCGTGGTGTATAATTGGTGTCTGCTTTCTGATAGGGTATGCTCTGGCTATCTTTATTTATAAACATAGAAAATGATTGCGTGTAACTGAAGTTTAGCCGCTGTCATACAACTGTAAACGGCGGTTTTGATCAATTAAATCAAAGCCGCCGTTTTCTTTGAAAATATGATTTCTGTGTTCATATTCATACCCAGAATACCCCGACGGCGGGTACGAACTTTTTTTGACTGGTGCAGATCACAGGAGAAATAGAATAGTAAAGTAGACACGGCAAAATAACCTCCCATCGGTTGCCGTGTCCCTGCAAGTCGTCATTGGTTTGTGTTAACGCAAAGAAACGGCGGCCCTGAGTCCATCAAAACCGCCGACAGAATAATGAGCTAAATGTGCGCAGGAAATCATCTGCCCCGTCCAACGGTTTTTTTCTTTCCCCGGACGGGGCAGTATTTGATAGTAGTTTTGTTTCTCCTCAAATGGCAATTAAGCAGCCAATTAAACGTTTGTAATATTACTGTGCAAACTGACTCATATACAATGCTTCGTATTTTCCATGTTGTGCCATTAACTCTTCGTGGCTGCCATGCTCAAGAATATCACCATGTTCCATGTAAAGGATCATGTCAGCATCCCGAATCGTAGAAAGCCGGTGGGCAATCACAAAAGAAGTACGTCCGTGCATCAATTTTGCAAGTGCTTTTTGGATAAGCTGCTCCGTATGCGTGTCCACGTTGCTGGTGGCCTCGTCCAAGATCATGATTTCCGGGTCAGACGCCATCGCTCGGGCGATGGTCAGCAGTTGGCGTTGACCTTGTGAGATATTTTCCGCCCCTGTGGAAAGTTCAAAATCATAACCGCCTGGCAGGGTCTTGATGAAGCTGTCCACGCTGGCGGATCGTGCGGCGGCGATGATTTTTTCCTCCGGCAGATTGTCCTGCGCGTAAGCTATGTTGTCCCGGATGCTGCCTTCAAAGAGCCAGGCATCCTGGAGCACCATGCCAAAGCGATCCCGTAGCTCGTGACGGGTCATTTCCTTGGTGTCTACCCCGTCCACTAAAATACTACCGCCGTCCACATCGTAGAACCGCATGAGCAGATTGATGAGGGTGGTTTTGCCAGCCCCGGTGGGGCCCACGATGGCCACTTTCTGACCGGACTTCACCGTGATGTTCACATCATGCATCAGCTGGTGCTCCGGGGAGTAACCGAAGGACACATGGCGAAATTCCACCGCGCCCGTGCTGACCTGAGGCATCAGTCCGGGAACAGGGTCTGGTGTCTCTTCCGAGGCATCCAGCAGGGCGAAAATGCGCCCTGCGGCAGCGGACGCTGCGCTGAAACTGCCCGCCATCCCCGCAATGCTGGTGAAGGGCTGGGAGAACTGCTTGGTATACTGGAGCATGGCTTGCACGTCGCCGATCCGCATCTCACCACGCAATACGGACAGACATCCCAGCAGGGCGCTGACAGCGTAGCCAAGGTTATTTACCAGGTCGGTGATTGGAGTGACCTTACCAGATGCAATCTCGGCACTCTGAGCGGTACGCTGGAGTTCCCCATTGATTCGATCAAACTCCTCTTTTGCTCGATCCGTGTAGTTGAACACCGACACCAGCTCCTGCCCTTGGTACACCTCCTCGATGTAGCCGTTGAGCTGTCCCAGGAGTTCCTGCTGCCGGGCGTAGTGTATGGTTCCCGTTTTCATAACGCCTAGAGAGGCCAGCAGAGACACCGGCACCATAGCCACTGCGATGGCCGTCAGTATAGGACTGGTTGTGAACATCATCACCAGGATACCCACAGCGGTGACCACCTGGGTGACGATTTGGGTCAGGTTCTGGCTCAGGGCGTTGTTCACCGTGTCCACATCGTTGGTGATGGTGCTGAGGATTTCACCCTGGGTATGAGAGTCGTAATAGTCCAGCTTCAGGTGGTGCATCTTCCGGTCAATATCACCCCGCAGAGTCTCCATAACGCAGGCGGTCAGCTTAGTCATGCTGAAGCTTTGGAGAATGGCGAAAAGCTGGGCCACAAGATAAAGGGCTATCAGCGTCACGAGCAGCCAGACGATCGTTTCCCAGTCGAAGGAGCCGCTTGCCACGCCATCGTACAGTTCCGAGGTGATGCCGCCCGTCACCGCTGGGGTCAAAACGGTAAACAGGGTACTCAGGACAGCGGCGATCATCACTAGAATCAGGCGGAGCTTGTACCGTCCCAGATAGTGGAACAGCCGTTTAAACGCATTCCAGTTCATGTTTCACTTCCTCCTCTCCCAGCTGCAATTCAGCAATCTCCCGGTAGAGCGGACATGTATGTAGCAGTTCCCGGTGCTTGCCTCTCCCCACGATCTGTCCGTCCTCCATCACCAAGATACGGTCAGCATCCAGGATAGAACCCACCCGCTGAGCCACAATGAGCATGGTGGAATCCCCCATGCTCTCCCGCAGGCGCATGCGGAGTGTTTTATCTGTTTTCACATCCAAGGCGGAAAAGCTGTCATCAAACAGGTAGATTTCTGGTTTTTTTACGACAGCCCGAGCAATAGCCATGCGTTGGCGCTGGCCGCCGGACAAATTGGTGCCGCCTTGAGCGATTTCGGCGTGGTAGCCGTCCGGCTTCTGTTCGATGAACTCGTCGGCGCAGGCGATGTAGGCCGCTTGCCGCCACTGTTCCTCACTGCTGTCCTGATCTCCAAAGCGCAGGTTGGAGGCCACGTCTCCGGAAAAGAGTACATTCTTCTGGGGGATATAGCCGATCAGATCCCGCAGCTCGTTCAATTTATATTGTTTTACATTCATATCGTCCACATAGACATGGCCTACCGTGGCGTCGTAAAGCCGCGGGATCAACTTGAGGATGCTGGACTTGCCGCAACCGGTGCGCCCGATAATGGCGGTGACCTCCCCGGCCCGGCACTCGAAGCTAACATCCTTCAACACTGGTTCGTCCGCCCCAGGATAGGTAAAGGTCACATGGTCAAAGGCCACACAGGCGCGGCCTTTGCGCAAGGCGGCACTGTATCTGCCGTCCTTGATGGAACTCTCGGTATTCAGCACTTCTGCGATGCGCTTAGCGCAGGCATAGGACACAGGAAAGAGCATAATGACCAATGCCAGCATCATGATAGCGGCAAGGATCATGCTGATATACTGGCTGTTGGCCACCAGGTCACCCACTGCCATCTCCCCGGCGGACACATACCAGGAACCCATGCCCATGACCGCTGCTGTAGTCACACCAAAGATCACCTGAATCACCGGCATCAGCAGTGCGGTCACCCGCCCAGAGAGAATGGTCATGGAGGCCAGTTCTCCATTGGCTTGGGAAAACCTTTCCATTTCTTTCCCTTGCCGATTGAAAGCCCGAATCACCCGTACCCCCTCCAGTGTTTCCAGAAAGATCTTGTTCAGTCGGTCAATCCGCTGCCGCAGGGTCACCGAGTAGCGGGAAACAAAAATCAGAATGACACCTACGCCAATGATGAGGGCGGGAATGGCCAAGCTCAGCACGGAACTGAGTTCGCCGCCGGTCAGAGAAGAGAGTACCAGCCCAGCCACCGCCATCAGCGGTGCAGTCACCCCCAGCCGCAACAGCAATGAGAGAAACATTTGGATGTTGGTCACATCGGAGGTACTGCGGGTCACTAGACTAGCGGTGCCAAACCGCTCCATTTCAGCGGCGGAAAAATCTTGCACCTGATGGAATATCTCACGCCGCAAATCAGCGGCAAATTTAGTGGACACCTTGGCGGACAGCACCGTGGCTGCCATGTTGAAAAGACAGCCCAGAATGGCCAGGGTTGCCATCACCGCCGCAATGATTAGGATGGTGTTTCGGTTTTCTCCGGCCACTCCGATGTCAATCATACTGGCCAGGGCAGTAGGCAGCAGCATGGCTGTCACAGCGGAGAGCAGCATCAGCGCCAAGAGGGCGGCCACATGCTTTCCGCTGAGTTTTACACGGGAAAAAATCGTACCCATAGTTTTCCTTTCTGCTCGTCGTACTCGCATTTTAGCTTGACAGGGCAAATAGCAAATGATAGTATAAATGAAACGATAGTATCATAGATGCTATGAATATCACAGAAGCAGGCGTTGTCAATAGTCCGAGCGAAAGTGGAACAAATGACAATCCTTGTTTCAATGATACGCAATTAAAGGAGACGTTTCTTATGCGAAGGACAACGGCTACAACAGACTATCTGAAAGAATGTATGGGTACAGCGTTGCTGGAACTAATGAAAGAAAAACCCATTGAAAAAATCAGTATTGAGGAGATGACTGCCAAGGCAGATGTAGGTCGCTCCACTTATTTCCGTTATTTCAAAAGTAAAGATGAAGTTCTGTCTTTCAAAATCACATGTCTGTGGAAGCGCTTTTCCGACGAACACGGTGCTACCAACTTCGCCACTGGTAGTTATGACGGCATCAGGCTGTTTTTTGAATTTTGCCTTTCCACTCGTCCTATTTGTGATCTGCTCTACTCAGCTGATCGCCAATATGTGATTCTAAACTTCTATTTACAAGAAGCGGCATCCATTGTCGCTAATGCCGATGCCAAAACGCACTACTTTATCCAATTTATTACATATGGATTGTTTGGGCTTATGAATGCGTGGGTATTACGAGGCTATAAAGAAACCCCACAGGAAATGGCACAAATAGTTTGCGATTGGGAAGCATCTTCGGAGGAGAAATAACATAGAGGGGGGTAAACATATGGGGAAAATCATTCGACGCATTCTAACAATTATTCCAGCGGTGGCTTTACAATCGCTCTGGCTTTTGCTGTTGATGAAATGGCTGACCCCTTACGCACCGATTATTGTGTCACTGCTTTCCGTTGCAGCGTTTTTCTTGGTGGTATTTATTATTATAAAGAGAGATGAAACCGCTTATAAATTGCTTTGGCTGCTGGTTATTCTGTCACTACCTTTGGTAGGAGCGTTACTATATCTGCTCTTTGGAAATAAACGGACGGCCCGCCCTCTAAAAAGGCGCTTGCAGCAAGTTCAAAAGAGTTGCAATCCGCAGCCTCTTCCAATAAAAGAAGCGCCCTTTGACGGCGAAAAACGCATGGGGCAAACAGTGCGGTGGCTGGAAGAAAAAACGCAATATCCGATGTGTGCAGTTGAGCAGGTTCGTTACTATCCGTTGGGCGATAATATGTTCCCTGATATGCTTGCCGATTTGAAAAATGCAAGAAACTCGATTTACGTAGAATACTTCATTATTGAGCCGGGGCATATGTGGGACGCAATCGTGAACGAACTGGAAGTAAAAATGGAGCAGGGCGTTGATGTACGTGTGATATACGATGATCTTGGCAGTATTTCTTCGTTCAATTTCAGTAATGTCCGTGAACTGAAAAAGAAAGGCATTCCATGTATTCCTTTTAATCCTTTCCTTGCCTTAAAAGGAACTGCAAACTATCGCGATCATCGCAAAATGCTGATTATTGACAACGAAGTTGCTTATAGCGGAGGTATCAACTTATCAGATCGGTATATCAATTTGGAACATCCCTATGGACACTGGAAGGACACAGGCTTTCGGATTACTGGTGAGCCAGTAAAAAATTTTACCCATATGTTCTTGACCTTTTGGAACGCATTTTCGCTGGAAAAAGAAGCAGGACAGCTTGCAATGCCCACATATCCCAAAAGGTATCCTGCGCCGCCGCACACATTTGATGGTTATGTGCTTAGTTACTACGATTCGCCCCTTAACCATGAAGCTACCAGTAATCAGCTCTTTATTGACTTGCTTTCTCAAAGCACGGATTACGCATGGTTTTTTACACCGTATCTTATGCTTGGCGATGACTTGATGGATGCAATGATTTCCGCTGCTCAACGTGGTGTAGACGTGCGGATCATTATGCCCGGCATCCCTGATAAGAAGCTGATTTTCCGTATGTCTCGGAGCTTTTATCAGGTGTTGCTGACTGGCGGCATCAAGATTTATGAGTATACTCCCGGCTTCGTTCATGCAAAGAGCTTTGTATCAGACGACAAAGTTGCGACGATAGGAACTGTCAATCTGGACTACCGCAGTCTCTTTCTCCACTTTGAAAACAATTCGTTCTTTTATCGTTCCAGTATTATTGCAGCAATAAAGGACGATTTCATCGCTACACAGGCAAAATGTAAAGAGGTAAAGCCCTATGATATGAAACATTATTCGCGCCGCTGGGTCGTAGATGGTGTCCTTCGTATTTTCGCACCGCTATGTTGAGGTTTTTATGAAGCATTTTCTTATGTGTCTGCTATATATCGCGGCGTTAGGGGTTCTCTCCTTTGTAGTGGGGCGCTTGATCCCGAAGCATTGGTTTCACGCCGATCGTTTTCCTTGGGTCTGCCACCCGGCAGAGCAAAAACTATGGAAGCGGCTTCATGTTCGGAAATGGCAGGCAAAGATCCCCGATATGAGCCGCATATTCGTTAAAATCATGCCGGAAAAGAAACTGACAAAGGAAAACTATGAGAACTTGCCGCGCATGATAGAAGAAACTTGCGTGGCAGAGTGGACACATATTCTGTTGTCTATCGCCGGTCTTGGACTGCTGAAAATATGGTCCGGTGTTGGCGGGGTATGTATAACGATTATCTACATTGTGCTGGGTAATTTGCCGTTTATTGTTGTCCAGCGCTATAATCGCCCACGCCTGCAAAAGCTGTTTGCTATGCAGCAAAGGAAAAAATAGGAGATTCAAATGCAAACACTAATTCTAAGCTGCAACACTGGCGCAGGGCATAACTCCTGTGCGCAAGCAGTTCAGGAAGCCTACCACTCTCGCGGAGAAATCTGCAATATTACAGATTCTTTGCAGTTTATTTCAGAAAAAGCATCCACGTTTATTTCTAATTGGCATACCCGAATTTACCGCCATGCTCCAAGGCTTTTTGATGCTGGGTATCAGCGTGCGGAATCTCACGAAGATATTTTTTGTGAGGGAACGCCGATCTATAAGCTACTTTCCTCCGGCGCAGAGCGGATGTATCAATACATCCGCTCTGCAGGCTACGATAATATTATCTGTACTCATGTATTCCCAGCCTTGGCGTTGACAGAAATGCGCCGACAGCACCCATGCTTACAGCTTGTAACGAGCCACATTTCTACAGACTATACCTGCGCTCCCTGCACAGCGGATTCTGCGCTGGACTGGTATTTCATTCCGTCCACTTCGCTGTTAGGTGAGTTTGAACAATGTGGACTTCAACCTCAAAAGCTGATCGCCAGTGGAATCCCTGTGCGGCAGCAATTCTACCAGCGTGTGTCACAAGAAGCAGGAAAAGCCAACGCCGGAATCTCTCCTGCTCATCAGCATATTTTAATGATGTGCGGTAGCATGGGCTGCGGTCCAATGGAGGAGATTATATCGTATCTCTGCCCTTACCTCACAACAGAACAAGAACTTAGTGTTGTATGCGGCACAAATGATGATTTACGCAAAAAACTCCAAAAAAGAACAGAAAAGTATTCTCAAGTTCATGTTCTGGGAACCGTCAATAATGTGCCGCAGCTCATGCAAGCCTCAGACCTATTCCTGACAAAGCCCGGAGGTCTAAGTACATCTGAGGCAATGGCGGCAGAGTTACCAATGGTGCTTATCGATGCAGTGGCTGGCTGCGAGACACATAATCTGAATTTTTTTCTGCGTAATGGAATGGCCGTCACAGCCAATACGCCAAAAGCAATCGCAGACACCACAATAAAAACGCTAAATGCCCCAGTGCTTCTTTCTAAAATGCGCGCGGCAATGCGGTCGCAGACGGAATGTACGGCAGCCGATAAAATCTATGAATGGATATACAGTCATGCAAAGTAATCATATAAAGCCGGAAGTTAATTACCGTGAGTTCCGCATCCATAAACTTAATACACCTGAATTTTCTCACGTCAGGCTATTGCTTTACTGGCCAATTTTCGGCTTGCTGTTTTTGTTTCTTGAGCGGTTGCAACCGCAACGAAATTACTATCCCGTCTATTGTGGACTCGATGATATAATACCATTTTGTGAATGGGCGTTGATTCCGTATCTATTTTGGTTTGTCTTTCTAATCGGTACGTTGGTTTATACTTTTTTCGTCGATGTACCTGCATTTCGGCGTATGATGTATTTTGTGATAGTCACCTATACGATCACGGTTTTGATTTACCTGTTCTTTCCAACCTGCCAAAATTTGCGGCCAGAAGCATTTGTACGCAATAATCTACTTACACGCTTTATTGAATTATTCTATAGTTTCGATACCAATACAAATGTTTGCCCCTCACTTCATGTAATAGGCTCTGTTGCCGCGATGTTTGGGTTATGGGATTGCAAGGCGCTCCAAAGCGTCGGATGGAAAATCGCTGCTACATCAATCGCCGTGTGTATCAGTCTCTCCACCGTTTTTATGAAACAGCATTCTATCATGGATGTTCTCGCTGCATTGCCAGTCTGTTTCTTTGGTTGGTGGATTGCCTATAAGATACTCCCCAATAATAAAACAAACCGATTTCTTACGAGGATGTAATCATGGATAAATCCTACAAAAAACCGCTTCTACTAATCACGTTTGGGGTGATCTTATTTGCGGCATTCAACAATCTAAACTATGTTGCCAACTTTCTAAAATCGTGTATTGGCTTGCTCGCTCCGATTTTATCAGGCCTTTTGCTGGCCTTTGTTCTGAGTGTACCCATGCGCGGACTGGCAAAGAGGCTTCGACGAAAGTTGACTAAAGCTACAGATCGGCAAATAGACATGATAAGCCTGTTACTGACGCTGATATGTGTTATTGCGATTATTGCTCTTCTGTGTGTAATTGCGATTCCACAGCTCACTGCATCTGTAAAAAGCATTGCTGCTCTTGTTCAAGAAAAATGGCCTGACTGGGTCGGCTTATTGCAAAGATACGGCATTGACACAGAGAAACTGTCGGCACATTTTGCTGCGCTCGATTGGAAATCTATTCTGCAAAGCATTTCGAGCGAAATGAACACAGTGATTTCCTCAGTTGCCAATGTTGCTGGCTCTACGGTATCTGCGATTGCTGATGTTGCAATTTCACTTGTGATCACATTCTATGTGCTAATTGGATGGCGTGAATTGAGCAGTCAAAGCAAACGGGCACTGTATGCCTACTGTAAGGAATCCGTTGCAGATAGAATTTGCCATATTTCGAAACTTGCACATGACACCTATGCGAAGTTTCTTTCTGGTCAGTGTGTCGAGGTTATGATTCTTGGAACATTGATCTTTCTTTCGCTTTCTGTTGCAGGGATTCCATATGCGGGGCTAACAGCCGTTTTAACTGCCGCCTTTGCATTCGTTCCTTATATTGGAGCATTTCTCTCCTGCGCTTTCGGCATTTTATTTACTTTATTGGCGGCTCCGAACAAGGCGCTCCTATGCTTGATCGTCTATCAGGCAACTCAGTTTGTTGAAAATCAGTTCATCTATCCGCACGTCGTGGGAAACAGTGTAGGGCTATCCCCGTTCTGGACGTTGTTGGCGGTTTTGC
>OGZO01000636.1_pt1 | contig 26387 bp, 17 predicted proteins | sample 1576721 | NCBI WGS metagenome assembly OGZO01 (sample SAMEA3541516, study PRJEB24748) | human gut metagenome | biome: human gut; feature: human-associated habitat; material: faeces | place: China | collected 2012 | reverse complement strand
CTATTATCAAGTAATTATTCCAATCTTTTCTAATTTTATCATCTAAATTTCTTCCTATTGCTGATTGCCTTCATTCACTAATTCCTGTAAATTACTGATTTCAGTTTCTATTTCTATATTTTCACTTTTGCTTTGTACTATCTCTGTATTTTGTTGTTCTTCTATGGATTCTGTTTCATCAGACTTGGTAGTCTCTATCGTTGTTTCCTGAATAGTTACATCTTCTGTTTCATTTTGTTTGCTATCTGCATTTTTCTTCTTTTTATCAGTCTTTTTATTTTTTGAGTCGTCACTTGCTTTTTTACTTTTACTTGAATTTATACTTTTACTTTTTGATTTTGCTGTACCTGTACTTACAGAAGCACTTTTTTCATTCGTCACTACATTACTCTCTGTATTTTTATTTCATTCTGTTTGTTTACTGCCACACTGACTGCAGTAGTTGTTTCCTCCTTTTTATTTTATCTTTTGTTTATTTCCTATTATTTTCTATTCATTTAGTAGGTATTGTCTTTCTCATCGTTTGTCAACTTTATTTCTATTTTTATTTATAATTTTTCTTCAATTCTCAATAACTGGTTATATTTTGCTGTTCTTTCACTTCTACATGGTGCCCCTGTTTTTATAAAACCTGTATTAAGCCCTACCGCCAAATCTGCAATAGTTGTATCTTCTGTTTCTCCTGAACGATGTGACATGATAGCTATATATCCATGACTTTGTGCCATTTGCACAGCTTTAATCGTTTCTGTTATACTTCCTATCTGATTTGGTTTTATCAATATTGCATTTGCACATTTCTCTTTTATTCCCTTTTTTAATCTCTCTACATTTGTAACAAATAAATCATCACCGACTAAGTGGATTTTTCTACCTAATTTCTCAGTAATCTTTTTCCATCCATCCCAATCTTCTTCATCTAATGGGTCTTCTATTGAAAATATCGGATATCTGTCAACAATATCACTCCACATATCTATTAATTCATCTGTTGTCAATTCGATTCCTTTTTTAGGTAATTTGTATTTTCCTGTAACTTCTGCTTTCCATTCTGAAGCTGCTACATCCAAAGATATTTTAAAGTCTTTTTCAGGAATATATCCTGCCTTTTTAACTGCTTCAATAATTAAATCAAGTACTTCCATTTCGTTATTTAAATCCGGTGCAAATCCACCTTCATCACCAACTGCAACAGATAAATTTTTGTCTTTTAATAATTTTTTCAGTGCATGGTAAACTTCTGCACACCATCTCAATCCTTCTTTAAATGTTGTCGCTCCAACAGGTAAAATCATAAATTCCTGCACGTCTATATTATTAGATGAATGAGCACCTCCGTTTAAAATATTCATCATGGGCATAGGCATTTTGCACGCACTTATGCCTCCTGTAAATTTGTAAGTAAAAATATTTAATGCTTTTGCACATGCATTTAAATTAGCCATCGAAACAGCCAATATTGCATTTGCACCTAATTTTGATTTATTATCTGTTCCGTCTTCACTTAACATCATTCTGTCAATTCTTCTTTGATTAAGTGCATTTTGTCCTATAAGCATTTCATTTATTATTGTATTTACGTTTGTTACAGCTTTTTTTACACCGGCTCCTAAATATCTATCTTCACCATCTCTAATCTCCGCTGCTTCAAATTTTCCTGTTGATGCACCGGACGGTACGGTTGCTCTTCCTGTAATCAAATCAGTTTTTGGATTTTCCCCTCTAACCGTAACTTCTGCTTCAACTGTAGGATTTCCACGTGAATCTAAAATTTCTCTTGCTTTTACATTTACAATCTTTAAATATTGTTCCATATTCTCTATCAGATGCATTTTTAGCACCCAATTTCTCCTATATTATTTAATGTTCCGTTAATATATAAAGATTTTTCAATCTACTATGCCTTACTATTTTCACGAAGCACTTACTATTTAGACAACGATATATATATGTCTTTTATATAAAACAAATTTATATACGTTCTTTGTATAAAACACTGTTATATACATTCTTTATACATAAACAGGGAAACACTATTTTACTAGTGTTTCCCTGTTACTTATTTTTATTCAATTAAGTCAAAGAGTTCTACATTGACCTCTCTATTTATTATTTTACAAGTAATGATTTTCCTGTCATTTCTTTTGGCTGTTCCATTCCCATTAATTCGATTAATGTAGGAACGATGTCTGCTAAGCATCCACCTTCTCTTAATTTATACTTAGGATCAGCATTTACTAAGATAAATGGTACAGGATTTGTTGTGTGAGCTGTAAATGGTTCGCCTGTTTCATAATCAACTAACTGCTCAGCATTTCCGTGGTCAGCACAGATAAACATCTGTCCATCAACTTCCTTAATAGCTTCTACTGCTCTGCCTACACATTCATCTACTGCTTCAATAGCCTTAATAGCTGCTGATTCAACACCTGTGTGTCCTACCATGTCAGGATTTGCAAAGTTAATGATAATAACATCATATTTCTGTCCTTTAATTGCGTCTACAAGCTTATCACATACTTCATAAGCACTCATTTCAGGCTTAAGGTCATATGTTGCTACTTCTTTAGGTGAATTTACTAAAATTCTATCTTCTCCCTTATTTGGTTCTTCTACACCACCATTAAAGAAGAATGTAACATGAGCATATTTTTCTGTTTCAGCAATTCTAGCCTGAGTCATGTTATGTGCAGCTAAATATTCACCAAATGTATTTCTAATTTCAACTTTCTTAAATGCGATTAATTTGTTAGGAATTGTAACATCATATTCTGTAAAGCATACAAATACTAAATCTAATCTTTTTCCTCTATCAAATCCATCAAAATCATCTGCACAGAATGCTCTTGTAATCTGACGTGCTCTGTCTGGTCTGAAGTTACAGAAAATAACAGAATCTTTGTCATTTACTGTTGCTACAGGAGCATCATTTTCCATAATTACTGTAGGAATAACAAATTCATCTGTCTTATCTACTGCGTATGAATCTGCAACTGCCTGTACAGGGTCTGTAGCTTTATTTCCTTCTCCCTTTGTAATAGCATCATATGCCTTAACAACTCTATCCCAGTTATTATCTCTATCCATTGCATAGTAACGTCCTGAAATTGAAGCAATCTTTCCAACACCAATTTCAGCCATCTTATCTACTAATTCCTGAACATAATCTTTTCCTGATGCAGGAGGTGTATCTCTACCATCTAAGAATGCATGTACATATACCTTTTCAAGACCAAATTTCTTAGCCATTTCAATTGTTCCATAAATATGTGTATTATGGCTGTGTACACCACCGTCTGATAATAATCCAAAGATGTGTAATGCACTGTTGTTTTTCTTGCAATTTTCCATTGCCTTAACTAACTCTTCATTCTTAAAGAAATCTCCATCCTGAATTTCTTTTGTGATTCTTGTTAATTCCTGGTATACAATTCTTCCTGCACCCATATTTAAATGACCTACTTCAGAATTTCCCATCTGTCCGTCAGGAAGGCCTACTGCCATTCCACTTGCATAACCTTTTACAAAAGGATATTCTGCCATAAGCTTATCCATTACAGGCTTTTTAGCTTCTGCAACAGCATTTGCTTTTGCATTTTCATTTAATCCATATCCGTCTAAAATCATTAAAACTGTTGGTTTTTTGCTCATTTTTCTCTCCTTAAATTAAACTTTATTTTTCTATTCCCCATGAAATTTCCTGCTTCTTCAAATTAATTGCCACTGCATTCTCACGGGTTCTTTCGCTATTTCCTCTGAAATACAAAATATCGTATCCTTTGAAAATAACATTCATATCATAACCACAGTTACTAACTGTGTTGGTTAACATTTCCTCAGTCTGTTCTTTTGTAATATTAGTCTTTACTTTTGAGTAGCTGCTTGCAGAGCCTACATTCTGCTGCACACAAAAATATATTGGATTTCTCTTAACATTAGAGAATGTATTATTTTTTACATGTATGCCTTCTATTCCGCCACCTGAAATAGCATGTGCTCCACTACTATAAGCTTTCTTACTCTTTAATCCAATTTTGTTAAAAGTATTATTTTCAATGGTTGCATTCTTCCAGTTAAGTATAAATACACCATTGTCAAAAATATTTTTAAATGTATTATTAGTTATTACTACATTTTCGTGATAAACATTTTCACCATTCTTCTGTGAATACTTATGTGTACCAACACCACGTGTAACTCCATCAAATACATTGTTTGTTATTGTTATATTTTTATTATCTGTTCTATCCTGTGCAACCCACACTGCATTAAGACCATGTGTTTCAGGGTCCGGAGTATCAAGATTAATAGCCTCTTTCATATAATTTTTAGCCCTTGTACTTGCTTTAGAACCTTTAAATGTACAATTTTCAATAACAACATTCTCTACACCTGTTATTTCAAGGAAATGTCCTCCATTCTGATTTTTAAATGTTATTCCTGAAACTTTTACATTTTTATTGTGGGATATTACAATTGTTCCTCCACCTTCAACAAAATTATTGTCAATTGTAGCATTCCCTTTACCTGTTATTGAAATGTTCTTTGCACCACTTACTTTTTTACATGACCCTTTTATCTTGCTTTTTGATGGTGGGCATAATGAAAATACATTATTTGATGGTGGATATCCTGCTCCACCAGTTTCATATATATTTTTTAATACAACTCCATTCTTCAACACAACCTGAACATTTGATGGAATATATACAGAATTAGACATTTCGTATGTGCCTTTTTTTATAATAAATTTACCACCGCCTGCTTTTTCTAATTGCTTCATATAATAATTAAAAGCTACTGTATACTTCGTATATTTGTTATAATTAGAATACTTTTTTATTTCTGAAGGAATTGACTTTGTTGTCATTGTTATTGTTTTCTTAGCATATACATTCTTTGCCTGTATATGGGTTACTCCTGTTACACATAGCATAACTGCCAATGTAGACACTAATCTTATAATTATTTTATTTCTTTTCTTCATATTCATATTCCTAACGAATTTTTTGTTTGATATTAAACAAAAGAATTTTAATTTTAAAACTTACTCCTTAAATTTAATATCTGATAATAGTTAATTGTTATTAAATACTCAATCTGTTCTTCAATAAAGGGCTGATGCAATTTTGTTGCAACAACCCTTATTTAAAATCTTATTTATTATAGTTGACAATCTTTCCAAATTCTGCTTTAAGGCTTGCACCACCAACTAAACCACCATCTATGTCAGGTTTAGCAAGTAATTCTGCTGCATTTCCAGCGTTCATTGAACCACCATACTGAATTCTGATAGCTGCTGCTGTTGCATCATCATATACTTCTGCGATACATTCTCTGATTGCTGCACAAATTTCTTCTGCCTGATCAGATGTAGCTGTCTTACCTGTTCCAATAGCCCAGATTGGTTCGTAAGCGATAACTGCTTCCTTAGCCTGGTCTGCTGTTACATTTAAGAATGCAATCTTAATCTGCTGACGGATGAAATCAACTGCAACACCCTGTTCTCTCTGTTCAAGAGTTTCACCACAGCAAATAATAGGTGTAATACCATGTTCAAAAGCTTTTAATACTTTCTTATTTACTGTTGCATCTGTTTCTGCGAAATATTCTCTTCTTTCTGAATGTCCGATGATAACATACTTAACTCCAACATCTGTTAACATGTTAGGAGCTATTTCTCCTGTATATGCACCACTTTCTTCAAAATACATATTTTCAGCACCGATGTTGATGTTTGAACCCTTTGCTGCTTCCATAGCCGGTACTATAGAAATAGCTGGTACACAAAATACTACATCTACATCTTCATTAGCTACTAAAGGTTTTAATTCATTGATTAAAGCAACTGCCTCACTAGGAGTTTTGTTCATTTTCCAGTTACCTGCGATAATTTTCTTTCTCATAATTATATAATCTCCTCTATATTTAAGACATGTCAGTTAAAAGCATATTAAGCCTTTAACTGCTGATGATGCCTTATATAATATTGTATATCCTACTTATCGTTTGCTGCTGCAACACCTGGTAATTCCTTACCTTCGAGGAATTCAAGAGAAGCTCCACCACCTGTTGAAATATGTGACATCTTATCACCAAATCCTAACTGGTTAGCTGCTGCTGCTGAATCACCACCACCGATGATTGTTGTAGCATCTTTAAGATCTGCCATAGCTTTAGCAATTGCAATTGTACCATTAGCAAAGTTAGGCATTTCGAAACATCCCATTGGTCCGTTCCATACAACTGTCTTAGCTCCGTTAATAGCATTAGCAAATAATTCTGCTGTCTTTGGTCCGATATCTAAACCTTCCATATCAGCTGGGATTTCTCCACGTCCTACAACCTTGAAGTTGCAGTCATTTGAGAAGTTATCTCCAACTACTGTATCGATAGGGATTAATAACTTAACACCCTTTTCTTCAGCTTTCTTCATCATGTTTACAGCATATTCTTTGTAATCTTCTTCAAGAAGTGATTTACCTACTTCTTCACCAAGACCAGCCATGAATGTGTATGCCATACCACCACCGATGATTAATGTATCAACCTTTTCAAGAAGGTTTTCAATAACTGAAATCTTTGATGAAACTTTTGCTCCACCAAGGATAGCTACGAATGGTCTTTCCGGATTGTTAACTGCGTTTCCAAGGAAATCGATTTCCTTCTGCATTAAGTATCCTACAACTGCTGTGTCAACAAATTTTGTTACACCAACATTTGAACAATGTGCTCTGTGAGCTGTTCCGAACGCATCATTTACAAATACATCACAAAGTGAAGCTAATTCCTTGCTGAATTCTTCTCCATTCTTTGTTTCTTCTGCACGATAACGTGTGTTTTCAAGAAGAATAACATCTCCGTCTTTCATTGCTTCAACTGCAGCCTTAGCATTTGGTCCTACTACTTCAGGATCTGCTGCGAATTTAACTTCCTGTCCTAATAATTCTGAAAGTCTTACTGCAACTGGTGCTAATGATAATTCCGGCTTTGGTTCTCCCTTTGGCTTTCCAAGATGTGAGCAAAGGATTACCTTTCCACCATCAGCTATTAATTTCTTTATTGTTGGCAAAGCTGCTACTAAACGGTTTTCGTCTGTGATTTTTCCATCCTGTAATGGTACGTTGAAGTCACAACGAACTAACACTCTCTGTCCTTTTACATTGATATCATCTACTGATTTCTTATTAAGCATTATATGTGCTCCTTTCATTTAAGCGCGTCATACGCGTAGTCTCATAAATCCCGGAATCAGTATAAACTTTATTCCAAGATTATATGCGCCCATGAAATGTACATCCATATAGATGTGGCGTTCATTTTATTCAGCGCAATATAAAAGGGTCCGGTCCAATTAAGACCGGACCCTTATGGATCTTATTTAAAGATTTCTTATTAATTATGCTAATTCTGAGAAGTATTTGATTGTTCTAACCATCTGGCTTGTGTATGAGTTTTCGTTATCATACCATGAAACAACCTGTACTTCATAAGTATCTTCATCAACCTTTGATACCATTGTCTGTGTAGAATCAAATAATGAACCATATCTCATTCCTACGATATCACTTGATACGATTTCATCTTCATTGTATCCGTATGATTCGTTTGAAGCTGCCTTCATAGCTGCGTTGATACCTTCAACTGTGATATCTTTTCCTTTAACTACAGCTGTAAGAACTGTTGTTGAACCTGTTGGAACAGGAACTCTCTGTGCAGAACCGATTAATTTTCCGTTTAATTCTGGAATAACTAATCCGATAGCTTTTGCAGCACCTGTTGAGTTAGGAACGATATTAACTGCTGCAGCTCTTGATCTTCTTAAATCACCTTTTCTCTGTGGTCCGTCAAGAGTCATCTGGTCACCTGTGTAAGCATGAATTGTTAACATGATACCACTCTGGATTGGAGCGTATTTGTTAAGTGCATCAGCCATAGGTGCTAAACAGTTTGTTGTACATGAAGCTGCAGAAATGATTGTATCTTCTGGCTTAAGTGTATTGTGGTTTGTATTGTAAACGATTGTTGGAAGATCGTTTCCAGCTGGAGCTGAGATAACAACCTTACGAGCACCAGCATCGATATGAGCCTGTGCTTTAGCCTTTGATGTATAGAAACCTGTACATTCTAATACAACGTCTACGTTTAATTCGCCCCAAGGACATTTTGAAGCATCAGCTTCTGCATAGATTTTGATTTCTTTTCCATCAACGATGATTGAATCATCTGTAGCTGAAACTGTATCAGCCTTTTCATATTTACCCTGTGATGAATCATACTTTAATAAGTGAGCTAACATCTTTGGGCTTGTTAAATCGTTAATAGCTACTACTTCATAGCCTTCTGCTCCGAACATCTGTCTGAATGCAAGACGTCCAATACGTCCGAAACCGTTAATTGCAACTTTTACTGACATTTAATTGTCCTCCTATAATAAGTTTTTTTGCTATTGTTAATTTTCATTAACCTATGCTTATTTTACATAATAAGTTTGCAAATATCAAGTTGTTTTTGCTTATTTTTTGGTTTTTTGTTAAATTTTTGTCAAATTAGCAAAATTGATACGATTTTATGAGATTACGGATTATCAACTTCTTTTTTCTGTGACTACCGTAATTATCTAATTTATGCTAATATTTAACTAGCTCAGGCACATTATCAACTTATATTCATACACAGAAAGGACTTTACTATGTTTTCAGATTACCATGTACACAGCAGTTTTTCTTTTGATTCCGAGGAATCTCCTAGGGCTATTGTTGAGAAAGCCATTGCTCTTGGCATGAAACAGATTTGTTTTACTGACCATCAGGACTTTAATTGGCCAATTAATATTTGAAACACGATCTTCTTCCTCCTTTATCAGAACACACCTTATATTGATTTTCCCAAATATTTTGAAGCTTTGAATTCTTTAAGGAATAAATATTCTTCCAAAATCAATATTTTAAAAGGTGTTGAGCTGGGGCTTACTTCTGACAATTTTTCTTTGTGCCATAAGCTTCTTGATTCCTACGATTTTGATTTTGTCATTGGCTCCTGTCATATTGTTGACCAAATGGATCCTTATTATGCAGAGTTTTGGGAAGGAAAAAATGACCGTGACTGTTTTGAACTTTATTTTAAAACTTTGTTGGATTCCTTGAATTTTTTTATAGGAAGAAACACTTGCACCACTCCCCGCACTGTCAACACTCTCGGGCATTTGGATTACATTGTCCGCTACAGTCCTAACAAGGATAATAATTACAGTGTGGCTGATTACATTGATGTTATAGATGAGATTTTGAAAATGATTATTGAAAATGATATTAAGTTGGAAATTAATACTTCAAACTTTTCTAAAGGATTTGATTTTCCAAATCCACACACGGATATAATTAGAAGATACAAGGAACTTGGTGGGCTTTATGTTACCGTAGGTTCCGATGCTCACAAAGCCCAATTTGTTGGTTCCGGTTTTGATTTGGTTGAAAAAATCGTTGAAAAATATAAATTAAAAGTTTTTACTATTTAAATTGCAATAACTTAATATTCTATTTTGACTTGATTTTATTAACAAATTTAAATTTGATTCTTAATTTTATCTGCAAAAAATAAATTTGATTTTTACATGATTTTTCAACTTAATTTTCAGCTTTTTGCTCTTAGTTCTTTCACACCGGCTTTTAATTTTTCAACGGTGTAATCGATTTCTTTTCTTGTATTTTCATGGCCTATGGTTATTCGAATTGTTCCATAGGCTTTTTCTTTCGGTATTCCAAGGGCGCTTATTACGTGGGACGGCTTTTCTGCTGATGCAGCACAGGCTGAGCCGGCAGAAATACACACTCCTTCTTCATCCATTATTACTACCAGAGATGTTCCATTTATGCCATCAAAAGTAAAACTTGCGTTGCCTGGAAGTCTGTTTGTGTAATGACCGTTTAGACTTACGTTTGGAATTTCTCCAAGTATTCTTTTTACCATATAATCTCTTAGATTCTTCTCTTTATTGTAGCGGGCACTCATATTTCTCATAGAATCCTCAACTGCTGCCCCCATTCCTATTATTCCGGCCACATTTTCCGTTCCACCTCTTTTGCCCTTTTCCTGACCGCCGCCATAAATCAAGGGCATCATTTCCTTTGGATTTCTCACGTAAAGAAAACCTACGCCTTTAGGTCCGTTAAATTTGTGACTGCTGGCACTAAGCATATCCACTCCAAGATAATTTACGTCTATTGGTATGTGTCCAAAAGCCTGAACTGCATCAGTATGAAACAGAACTCCTTTCCTATGTGCCACCATTGCTATATTTCTAATAGGCTCAATTGTTCCAATTTCATTGTTTGCTAACATAATCGAAACCAGCGAAGTTCTCACAGGATTTTCAAATCCGTCTTTGTAATCAGTTTTAATTTGCTCCATATCCACAAAACCGTTTTTGTCAACGTCCACATATGTGACTTTTATTCCTTCATTTTCAAGCTGTTTGCATTTATTTAAAATAGCGTGATGCTCTATTTTTGACGTTATAATGTGATTACCTAAATATGCGCCGTTGTCCAAAACCCAATTGTCCGACTCGGTTCCCCCTGAAGTAAAAAAAATGTTTTCAGGTTTGCAGTTTAACGATTTTGCAATTGTCCATCTTACCTTTTCAACCTGCTCCCTTGTCTTTCTTCCTATGGAATAAATTCCTGACGGATTGCCATATTCTTCTTTTAAATAAGGTTCCATTGCTTTAACAGCTTTTTCACATATTTTTGTGGTAGCTGCGTTATCTAAATAAATCATATTATTCTCCCATTTTTCGTTTTATGTTCAAATTTTAGTTTTTTTCTAAACAATTGATTGTCTGCCATTTTTATGTTGTTATAATTATTGTTTTTGCATAATTCCTGTTTTTTTGAATATTTTATATAAATGCGTTTCAGGCAGTACACTATGCTTAACAAAAATCCAATTATTAAAGGCACTATTATTCTCACCATAGCTAGTCTTTTAAGCAGAATAATAGGTTTCTTATATAGAATATTCCTTTCTAACCTAATAGGTGCTAAAGGTATGGGAGTTTTTCAATTAATTTTTCCTGTACTTGTTTTTTGCATTGCCCTAAGTTGCGGTGGAGTCCAAATTGCTGTTTCACGCTTTGTTGCTGAAAGCAAAAGTAGAAAGGAATGTTTTCTTGTGCTTATCAGCAGTATTATTATGTCACTTAGTCTTTCTTTTATTACCTTGGGAGTTTTGTATTTTTTCGCTGAGCCTATTTCTTTATTTATTATAAAAAACAAAAGTTGTACTGAGCTGTTGAAATACGCCTCTTTCACTATTCCACTTGCCACTTTTCACGCCTGCATAACGGGTTATTATTTAGGTTTCAAAAAAACTTTTGTTCCAGCCTGGTCAGGTGTTGTTGAGCAGATTGCAAAAGTTATTTCACTTTTTATTTTATGGCTTGTATGGGTTGAAAAAGGTATTTCCATTACTCCTGTAATTGCAGTTTATTCCATGGTTATTTCTGAATTGTGCGGGGTTATTTTTTGTTTGATTGCAATATTTGGTGAACGTTTTTTTGCTTTTAAGATATCTGAAATATTTTCCGTAATGAAGAAAATGTTTTCTGTTTCTTATGTTTTGACTTTGAACAAAATAATGCTTACTTTTTTACAGACTTTGGAAGCTGTTATTTTTCCAACTGTACTTTTAAAAAGCGGGTTATCCCTGTCCGATTCTTTAAGTATTTATGGAATTTTAACCGGAATGGCCCTTCCGGTGGTTACTTTTCCTTCTGCCATAAACACTTCCGTCTCCACTATGTTGCTTCCTACCATAGCAGGTGCAAATTCCGGAAACGACGTTTCAGGCATAAAAAAAACAACAGAATATTCTATTTGGTTTTCTATGATTACGGGGATTTTCTGTGTTGGTGTTTTTCTTTTTTATGGCGATTTTATTGGAACAAATATTTTCAGGCAGCCTCTTGCCGGCGAATACATAATGATTCTTGCCTGGCTTTGCCCTTTTCTCTATCTTTCCATTACACTTGGCTCCATCTTACACGGGCTGGGGCTTACTAATGATGCCTTTATTCACAATGTTATTGGGGTTGTAATACGACTTGCCTCACTATGGATCGGAGTTCCTGTTTTTGGGGTAGAATGGTATCTGATTGGCTTGCTTATAAGTAATCTTGTTGTTACTTTGTTACATAGTTTTTATATTCATAAATATGTGGATTTTAACTTTTCGGCAATTGACAATATTGTAAAGCCTACACTTTGGATTGCAATTGGTCTGATAATGGGAAAATTAGTTTCATACATATTTAGTTTTGCTGATTGCAAGGGATTAGTTTTTTGTATTTTTTCCGCAGGAATAAGCGGAGTGATAATAGTGATGGTGTTTGGATATTTTGTATGGCGTGAGAGTGTAAATTTAAAACAGTATAAAAATGGAGTATAAAAACTCCATTTTTACACTGAGATATTATTTATTTGATTATCCCATGCTTCTTCATTTATTTTTATTTAAGTGTATAAACACTTACTTCTTGGTTAATCCATCTCTTTTTAGCTATTATAAAGTTTATAGTAAAACCCTCTCTTTTCAAGCAGTTCTTCGTGATTTCCCTGCTCGATTATTTTTCCATCCTTCATTACAAGAATTACGTCTGCTTCTTTTATTGTTGAAAGTCTATGGGCTACAATAAATGTAGTTCTGCCTTCCATCATTTTTGAAAATGCGTCCTGAATCTTCACTTCTGTTCTTGTGTCAATTGAAGATGTGGCTTCGTCAAGTATTAGCATTGGTGGCAGACATAACATTACACGGGCTATACACAATAACTGTTTCTGTCCCTGTGAAAGACTGCCTCCGTCTTCACCTATTACTGTATCATATCCCTTTGGCAAACGCTTAATAAAGTTATGTGCATAGCTTGCTTTTGCTGCATTTTCTATTTCTTCATCAGTTGCATCAGGCTTTCCAAAAGCGATGTTTTCTCTTACCGTAGTATTTCTAAGCCATGTTTCCTGAAGAACCATTCCATAAAAGCTTCTTAAATTCTTTCTTGATATGTCTCGTATATCTTTTCCATCTATTGTAATTGAACCTTTGTCCACATCATAAAATCTCATCAAAAGATTTATGATTGTAGTTTTTCCACAACCTGTCGGTCCAACAATTGCAATTCTCTGACCAGGCTTTACGTGTAGATTTAAGTTTTCGATTAATTTTCTATCCGGCACATAAGAAAAAGCAACATCATTAATGTCAACCCTACCTGCATCAATATTCCGGAACTGATTTTCACTTTCTTCCTCATCAATCTCTTTTTCCTGATTAATAAGCGAAAAGATTTTTGCACCACAGGCAATGGCATTTTGCAGTTCCGTAACAACACCTGAAATCTCGTTAAAAGGCTTTGTGTACTGGTTGGCATAACTTAAGATTGTTGCAAGTCCACCTACAGTAATTCCTCCTGTCATAATTGCCACAAGGCCGCCACTTATTGCAACTCCGGCGTAAACTATATTGTTGACAAATCTTGTACTTGGATTGGTTATTGATGAAAAGAAAGTTCCCTTCAAATAATATTTTGCCAATTCATCGTTGATTTCATCAAAATCCTGAACGGCTTTTTCTTCCTGTCCAAAAGCCTTAACAACTTTCTGACCGCTTATCATTTCATCAATAAACGCTGTCTGGCTACCCCTTATTTCAGACTGTTTTCTAAACATTGAATACGTACGCTTTGCAATAAATCCCGCCACAAAAAACGATAAAGGTGTAATACAAATAACAACCAAGGCAATTTTCCAGTTAATCTGTAACATAAAAACAAGTGTTAAAACAATTGTGACAACACCTGTAAACAAGTTTGAAAATCCCATAAGTAAGCCGTCTGCTAACTGGTCTACGTCCGCAATTATACTACTTACAAGACTACCTGTTGAATGTGTATCCAAGTAAGCCAAAGGAAGTTTCTGTATTCTCTCAAAACTTTCCTGACGAATGTCTTTAATCACGTGATATGTGATTCTGTTGTTTAACAGTCCCATAATCCACTGGGCAATTCCTGCAATTGCGGCGATTACAGCTATCTGCACTGCTATTCTCTCTAATCCCTGAAAGTCAACATTGCCTTTTGATACTATTTTGTCAGTTCCTAAACCAATTAGTTTTGGTACATAAAGTGACAAAACAACATAAACCAGGGCAAACAATAATGAACCTATTAACAAATGCCAATATTTTTTTATTCTTTTTAACAATTCCATAAGGGCCTGTTTTTGTGTCATATTATTTTCCATTTGACTGCCCTCCTTTTTTAAACTGTGATTGATAGATTTCCTGATATACTGAACAATCTTTAAGCAATTCATCGTGAGTTCCAAATCCTACAACTTTTCCATCATCAAGAACCACTATCTGGTCTGCATCCATAATTGACGCTGTTCTCTGAGAAACTACAAACAAAGTTATATCTTTAAGTGTTTTTATGTCACTTCTAAGTTTTGCATCAGTTGCATAATCAAGTGCTGATGAACTGTCATCAAGAATCAAAATCTTAGGCTTTTTAACCAACGCTCTTGCAATTGTAAGACGTTGTTTCTGCCCACCTGAGAAATTCTTTCCCTTTTGCGCCACTTCGCTATCAATTCCTTTATCTTTTTCTTTTACAAAATCGTAACTCTGAGATAATTTCAAAGCTTCCACTAATTCTTCCTCTGTAGCATTTTCATTGCCCCAAAGCAAGTTGCTTCTTATTGTACCTTTAAACAATAATGCTTTTTGAGGTACAACACCAATAATATCTTCCAGATTTTTTCTCTTATAATCTTTTGCGTCAATTCCAAAAATCTTAACTTTTCCTTCTGTAGGGTCATAAAATCTTGGAATCATATTGATTAATGAAGTCTTACCTGAACCGGTACCTCCTATAATACCGATTGTCTGACCTGTCTTTGCCTTAAAATTAACATTTTCTATTGAACTTTCGCCTGCGCCCTGGTATTTCAAAGTAGCATTTTCAAATTCCACTGCAATGTCTTTGTTGTAGTTTTCCGGATTTTTTAATTTATTATCTGAATCATTTTCGCCGGCTAATTTACCAGTTCCATCATTTGAATTATTGTCATTAACTAAATTTAATTCAATATTTCCTTCTGCCATTCCCGACTCAATATCAAAAATATCCTGTATTCTTCCTGAAGCTGCAAAAGCTTTTGTAAGATTTATAATAAGGTTTGCAAGCTTAATTAATTCAATAAGAATCTGTGACATATAGTTAACCAAGGCCACGACCTGTCCCTGTGTAAGGCTTCCTGTGTTAACTCTATCTCCACCTACCCACAAAATTCCAATGGTTGCAACGTTAATCACAATATAAGTTGCCGGGTTCATTAATGTTGAAATTCTTCCTGCAAAAAGCTGGAACTTTTCAAGTGTTGCATTTTCCTCATTATATCTTGCAACTTCCTGTTCCTGTTTATTAAAAGCTCTAATCACTCGGACACCATCAAGGTTCTCTCTTGTACTTCCCATGACCTTGTCAAGTCTTGACTGAACTTTCTTATATAATGGAATTGTAATAAGCATAATTCCATAAACTATAACTGACAAAACCGGAATAGCCACAACAAAAACCATAGCCGTCTTTCCATCTACAAAGAATGCCATAATCATTGCGCCAAAAACAATAAACGGTGAACGAAGTAATAATCTTATGGCCATATTAACCTGAGTCTGCACAAGGTTAACATCAGATGTCATTCTTGTTATAAGTGTTGATGTTCCCTGATTGTCAAGCTGAGTGTACGACAATTTTTGTATATGATCAAACAGTGAATGTCTAAGTTCTTTACCAAATCCTGCTGCTGCTTTTGCCGCAAAAAACTGTGCCGTAAGTGAAAAAGTCAAACCGCACGCTGCTAACAATAACAGCACACCCCCCATCTGCAAAACATAGGTTGTATCTCCCCTTCTGATACCATCATCAATAATTCTTGCTACAACTAAAGGAACTAGCAAATCAAAAATTGCTTCCATCATTTTAAATAATGGTGCCAGAAGCGATTCCTTTTTGTAGTTTTTTAGAAATCTTAAAATCTTCATAAAATTCTCCTGTTTTATGATTACACTGCCAAAAGTACCAAATGCTAATCACAAATACTTTATAAATCTCTCATAACTCACTTGCTACTCAATGTAATCATTTTTATTATTAGTTATTTGTATGTTTTTGCCTAAATGTTAAGTATAAGTTATATTTTGCCAAAAGGCAATAAAGGTATGCATTTAAGAGCACAATCAACGATTATTCTTGACCTATCCACACTGACGTGCTAGTATTTAAATTAGTTATTTTTAGGATTATTTCCTATTAAAAATATATAATCAAATAAATTTCTATGAGGTGTACAAAATGAGTAAAAGTTTTAAAGATTTACTTGCACAGGTAGCTGAATGTCCTATGAAGAAGGTTGCTGTTGCCTGCGCTCAGGACGATGCAGTATTAGAAGCTGTTAAGGCAGCAAAGGAAAGACATATAGCTGATGCTATTTTAGTTGGTGATGAAGCTAAGATTAGAACAATCGCTGATGTTTTAAAAATGAATATTAACGAATTCGAAATTATTAATGTTGTTGATCCTGTTGAAGCTGCAAGAACTGCTGTTAAGTTAGTTCATGACGGCAAAGCTGATATGTATATGAAAGGTCTTATTGATACAAAATCATTCTTAAAGAGTGTTTTAGATAAAGAAGTTGGTCTTAGAACTGACAAAACATTATCACACGTTTGCGTTTTTGAAATAAAAGGTATTGATCGTCTTTTATTCTTATCAGACGTTGCTTTTGTTCCTTATCCTGACCTTGATACAAAGGCTCAGATTATTAAGAATACAGTTGAAATTGCACACGCTTGTGGTATTGAATGTCCAAAGGTAGCTCCACTTGCAGCTGTTGAAGTTGTAAATCCAAAGATGCCTTGTACTGTAGAAGCTGATGAACTTACAAAAATGAACGAAGAAGGAAAGATTACAGGTTGTATCGTTGACGGACCTCTTTCACTTGACCTTGCAATAGAACCTGAAGCAGCTTACCACAAAGGTACTACTAATAGAAAGATTGTTGGTGATGCTGATGTATTATTATTCCCTGACATTCATGCAGGAAACATTACATACAAAGCTTTAGTTCATACTGCTGAATGTGTTAACGGAAATATTTTAACAGGTACAAAAGCTCCTGTTATCTTAACATCACGTTCAGATGAATTCGAAGTAAAGGTTAACTCAATTGCACTTGCTGCAATCGTTGCTGAAAACCTTAAGTAATCTAATTTTTGATTTATAAAAACGGGCAATTGTTGTTTATTTAACTTTTGCCCATTGTGATAAATGACAATACATTTAATTTATTGGAGGTATAAAAATGTCATACAAAATTTTAATTATCAATCCTGGTTCTACTTCTACTAAGATTGGTGTATATGAAGATGAAACTCAGTTAATGGAAGAAACTCTTAGACATTCAACAGAAGAAATTGCAAAATATGATACGATTTACGATCAGAAAGATTTCCGTAAAGAAGTTATTTTAGATGTTCTTAAAGAAAAGAATGTTGACTTAAATGATATTGATGTTGTTGTAGGTCGTGGTGGTTTATTAAAACCAATCCCTGGTGGAACATATGCTACAACTCCTGAATTATTAGAAGACTTAAAGGTTGGAAAACAGGGACAGCATGCTTCTAACCTTGGTGGCATTTTAGCATCAGAAATCGCTGCAGAAATCAATGTTCCTTCATACATTGTTGACCCGGTAGTTGTTGATGAATTAGCTGATGTTGCAAGATTATCAGGACATCCTCTTTTCCCAAGAACTTCTATTTTCCATGCTTTAAATCAGAAAGCTGTTGCAAAGAGATATGCGAAAGAAGTTGGCAAGAATTACGAAGACTTAAACTTAATCGTTGTTCATATGGGTGGCGGTGTTTCAGTTGGTGCTCATAAGAATGGTAAAGTTGTTGACGTTGCTAATGCATTAGATGGTGATGGTCCTTTCTCACCTGAACGTTCAGGCGGACTTCCAACAGGTGCTTTAGTAAAAGCTTGCTTCAGTGGCAAATATACACAGGCAGAAGTTGGCAAGATGTTAAATGGTAACGGCGGTTTCAATGCTTATGTTGGTTCTAACGATATGAGAGATTTAATTAAAATGATCGAAGAAGGTGACAAAAAGGCTGAAGCTGTTGTTGATGCTTTCCACTATCAGTTATGTAAAGAAATCGGTGCTATGTCAGTAGTTCTTGGCGGAAAGGTTGACCAGATTATCTTAACAGGTGGTATTGCTTACAGTGCCAAGACACAGGCAGATATGAAGAATGCTGTTGAATGGATTGCCCCTGTAACTGTTTACCCTGGTGAAGATGAATTACTTGCACTTGCACAGGGTGCTTTAAGAGTTATGAATGGTGAGGAAGAAGCAAAGGTATACTAATCTTATACTTATTGCAGGAGATTATTTATATGAATAAAAAAAGATTATACAAGTCATCAAGAAACAAGAAAATATGTGGTGTATGCGGTGGTATCGCTGAATACCTTAACATGGATCCAACTGTTATAAGATTAATTACAGCAATTATTGCCTTAGCATGGGGTTCAGGAATCATCTTATACATTATTATGGCTTTTGTAATGCCTTATGATAATGAAATAACATATTAACTTGTTTTATTGTTGCAAACATTGATTATAATATTTCTATAGTGTTGTGATTAGAATTGTAAAGCGAATCAATTAACGATTTATAGTTATAAAAAGGTGTTCAACTTATGGTTGGATGCCTTTTTTGTTTGCTATTTTTTCTAATGTACCCCGGCATATTAATTTCTTCTTTTTTCGGGGTACTTTTCCCTGTTATTCAATTATTTTGTGACTTATTTTTCAATTTTTTTCCTTTCATACGCCACAACATTCGAACCTAACAAGAATTGTTGTTGTTGCTTTACATTTCCCGCAAAAAAAGCCTCCCACACCTTTCAGTATGAGAAGCTTTCTTAACTTCAATTCTTCCAAGACATAATACATTTTAACTTATAACAAACCACAAACTTCGTTTACTATTTCAATGCATTATAATTCTCTGAATTTGCTTATTTCTTATAAATCACTGCCTTGTAATAATATTTCCTATATTACTTCTTGTAAGCCACTACCTTGTAGTAATATTTCTTATTACTCTTCTTTGCCTTGAATGTTGCTAATGACTTCTTAGTAATTGTCTTTACTTTCTTATACTTGCCGTTTTTCTTTGTGCTTCTGTATACTTTGTATCCTGTTGCACCTTTTACTTTCTTCCAGCTAAGTACTGTTCTGCCGGCTTTCTTCTTTGCCTTAACTTTCAACTTTTTAGCCTTTGGTGTTGCCTTTACTGTCTTTGAATCAACAGTTTCGCCCTTTTCGTTTACTGCAACTACTTTATAATAATACTTCTTGCCTGTCTTAACCTTCTTGTCTGTGTATTTTAATGATGTTGTTGTTGCAATGTTTACGAATTTGCTGTTCTTTCCGACTTTACGATATACCTGATATTTTGTAGCATTGTCGGCTTTTGTCCAAGTTAATTTAACTATATTGTAAGCTGTCTTTGCTACTTTTACTGTTGCAGGTGATAATTTCTTTGTATGTGTATCTCCTGAAGCATCAATTGTAGGTGTATCGTCCTTTGTGTAATCATCAACATAGTAGAACTTTATTGTGTCTCCTGCTTTTACTTTATAATCAGCAATTCCTACGTTTGGAGCCTTTCCGTTTACTGCGTACATCCAACCACTTCTTGGACCATTATCAAATTCACCAAGAGTTATTCCTGATGGTGTTTTGATTGCTGAAATGTAGTTAGTTGTTCCTTCTGACGAATAGCCGTTGTCTTTTAATGCTTTTGCAATTACATCTGATACTGTTGCACCGTTCTTTACTGTTACTGTAATATCATTAATCCAGTTAGTATATGATTTATGAGCATTTGTTCCATGAACATCATCACCTACTAAAGTAAACTTAGTCTGGATTACATTACCCTTGATAATATCAAGCTGTAATTCTGCTTCTTCCAATACATCAAAGTTAGTTACAAGAGATTTCTGTGTTGCAGTTAAGCTGTCATAAGCTGCTCTTGCTTCCTTAATTGCTGCTTCGCTATCCTTTGTAACCTTGCCAATTGAAGCAATTTTTTCTGTAACTTCTGCTGCTAACTGTTTGTTTTCTGTTTCAGCATCCATTGCAGGAATCTTTGTATCCATGTAATTATCAACATAGTAAAGAATTACTGCATCGTTTTCCTTAACTACATAATCTGCCATTCCAACACTTGGAGCTTCTCCATTTACAGCATACATCCAACCACTGTTTGAACCATTATCAAATGCTGCAAGTTTTGTACCTGTTGGTGTTGTAATTGCTGTAATATAGTTGTACTCAGCGTTTACTTCTGCTTCATAACCTTTTGCCTTTAAGCCCTTTGTTATTACATCTCCTGCTGTTGCATCTTTTCTAACTTTTACTGTAATGTTACTAATCCATCTTGTATAAGAAGTATGGATTTTTGTTCCGTGAACATCATCACCTACTAATGTAAACTTAGTTGAAACTGCATTGTCTTTTATATTTTCAAGCTGTGCTTCAGCCTGTACTAATACATCATAATTAGTTACTAATTCTTTCTGAGCATCTGTTAGTGCGTCATAAGATGCTCTTGCTTCTTTAATAAGATTTTCGCTACTTTCTGTAACTTCTCCAATTTCAGAAATCTTCTTAATTACTGCATCTGCCGCCTTCTGATTATCAGCAGGATCCTCAACTGTTGGAACCTTAGCATCGCTCCAATTGTCAACATAATAAAGAATAATATTATCATCTTTGCTAACCTTGTAACCGCTGATTCCCACGCTTGGACCCTTTCCATTTACAGCATACATCCAACCACTGCCTGAACCATTATCAAATGCCTTTAAGCTTACTCCTGATGGTGTTGTTACACCTGAAATATAACTTGTTGAGCCGATAATTGAATATCCATACTGCTTAAATGCTTTTACAATTACATCCGATGCTTTTGAACCACTCTTAACTGTAATTGTCGCATTAGCAATCCAAGTACTGTATGAAACATGTCCTGATGAACCATGAACGTCATCACCTACTAATGAGAACTTAGTTGTTACTGCTGTTCCCTTAATAATTTCAAGCTGCAATTCTGCTTCATCTAAAACATCATAGTTTGTTACAAGTTTCTTCTGTGCTGAAGTTAAAGCATCATAAGCTGCTCTTGCTTCCTTAATTGCATCTTCACTTTCTTCTGTTACTGTGCCGATTGCTGCAATCTTTTCTGTTACAAGTGAGGCATAATACTCATCTTCACCTTCATATTTAATCTTAACATTATTAAGATTCCAGTATCCATCCTTACCTTCTGTATAAAGCTTGTAAGATGTTAATGCCCAAACTGCCTGAATTGTAGCATACTGGTTCACTTTTCCACCTTTAAGATATACGAAAGCTCCATCATCTTCACTGTAATAGCTCATTAAAGCTGTTAATGTGTTCTTATATTTTGTACCAATTGTTGTTGTTACATCTTTGTTTAATGAAGTTAAAGCAAGTACAACCATTGCTGTTGTGTTTGCATTTCCATAATCATAATTTGCGTCAGCTTTTGATTCAATATAAGTTAATGCTTTTTCAATGATTTCTTTTGCTGCTTCATTATCCTGATATCTTCCAAGTGCCTGAAGAACCATTGCTGTTGTATCGACATCTGACGAACCCTTTGTCCAGCCGATACCACCGTCTTCATTCTGGAATTTCTTAAGTTCTGCAATAATCTTCTCTCTTGACCACTTAGCATCACTTGGAATTACTGTATTTCTTGCATCAAGTGCCAATAAAGCATATGCTAATTCATTTGCTCCGTCAGACAACTTTTCACTGTTGTAAATTAACTGAGCAATATTTACACCGTCTACATTTGTTATGTCTCTGTTTATAAGTGATAAAACAAGAGCTGCCTTTTCCATGTCGGTAGGCTTTGTTCCTTCTACTGTCCAATTCTTGCTTGCCTCTACTACTGCATCATAGTATTTATTGGCTTCCTGAATTGTAATAGATTTTCCTGCTCTTGCAAGTGTATAAAGGTTCCATGCACCGTTAATGTCATAATTTTGGTTAACATTCTTTTCTGCATATGAAAGGAATCCTTCCAATCCCTTATTTGTAAGAGCTGTCAAATCAGGTGCTTCCTGTTCACTTGCTTCAACCTTTATTGTCAAAACAACAGGTTCTACATTATTTGTTTTATCAACGGGTGTTCCTGTAGCTGTAACTGTGCCTTCACTTAAGCCGTATACGTAATAATCTGTGCCTGGAAGCCAGTTATTATTGTCAGGTGCACTTTCGTCCCTCTTCCACTGATAAGCTGTTTTTCTCTCAATTTTTGCAATTCCATCTGTAGAATATGTCCAATTAAGTTCCGGTTCAGTAACACTATAACCTTCTTCAGATTTTTCACCTGTGAAAGTTAAGTTAACTGCTGATTCTTCATTAGCCTTAATTGTAATTTCTTTTTCATCTGTTGTTACAGATGTTAAAGGATTTAAATATTTGTATGTTACATCTTTTGAACCTGAAACAACATTTTCAGTTCCATTTGGATCTGTGTCCTTAATAGTTGCTGTATATGTAACTGTTCCTGCCTTGTATGGTACATAACCAATAACCATACTTGGAACATATTCACCAATAGTTTTATCGCTGCTTTCAATTGTGTAATTAGCTGCATTAGTTGCGTTTGCCGGATCAACTATTACTGATGAATAATCAGGTACAAAATCCTGGCCGTTAGTGCTGTTAGCATTTCTGCCGTGAATTGTTACGCTTTCATTAATTGCAGGTGTAACTGATTTTACTGCCACGTATTCTGATGTTAATGTTACCTCTGCCTTTAAGTCTGTGTTGTCGCTATAAATTGCAGTAATTTTTGAAGTTCCTGCTTTTTTAAAGCTAAAACTGTTTGAACCTGGAATATTCTCAATAAAACTTTCATCATCAACTTTTAATGAAAATCTTCTTGGAGAAATTGCTACAAACTTGTCCTCATTTTTGTATTTAACTTCCATCTTTACAGTTTTTATTTCTGAACCCTGAACTGTAAATTTTCCATTTGTAACATCCTGTCCGTCAATGTACGCTTTTATTTCTTCTACATCTTTGTTATATGCTTTAAGATTAAATGCAGCTACTACTTCTGAACTACCATCTTCCTTAGTTTCAGTTGCCTTAACAACTGCTGTGCCTGCTTTGTCAACTCTTATTAGTCCACCATCAGAACCAACCATAATAGCTCCGCTAGGTTCTACACTTTCATACGACCATTCGATTTTACTTGTTGAAGGTACTCCTTCTAAGCTTAATGAACCGGCAATATTAGAGCCGTTAACATCGTTGCATGAAATTTCTAAATTCTGATTTTCTACTGTAACTACTGTGTTGTCAAACTTAGTAAACTTAACTGTGTATTTGTTTGCAGGTAAAGTACTTCCCGAATTGTAATCCTGGCTTTCACCAAAATATGGATAACCTGTATTTCCGTTTCTTCCCCAGCTTACACCGTTTTCGCCCTTATTTTCATTTAAAGCACTTACAAAATCTAAAGATTTCATATAATCTTTAGTTTCTGAATATGAATTAACAAGAGCACTTTCAGGAATAACACTGTTGTCTAATGTTTCTAACCAATATGTATTAATTAACTGTCCTTCTCCTGCAGTATCGTTAGTTCCGTACTGATTAAAGAAAGCACCTGCCTTGCCTTCACTTACTGAATAGCTGTTAGATACAATACCTGCATCTGTTAATCTTCTGGCAAAACCGCAAGTTCCTGTTCCTGAAATATCTGTATAACAGTTAATAATTGCACCTGACATATTGCTTCCAAGAGGTCCCTTATATCCCTGACCAACATTCATTGTTCCTGTAAAATAAACATTCTGAATTATACCATCTTCACTTACATTTGAAAAAATTCCATCTGAAATGTTTTCAATTTTAATAGAATGTCCTTTTCCATCAAGAACACCCTTAAAGTTTTCCATGCTAAAATAAAAATCATCTTCTGTGTTTTTAACTGTAATATCATTGTCTAAAACATAATATTTTCCACTTGAAGCTGTAATCGCATTTAAATCTTTTAATGTTTTTATGTGCGTAATCTTACTGTCATCTGTTGGCAATGCTACAGGCTTAGTCGGTTTATTATTCTTTAAATTACTAATTGCAGATACTAAATTATTTGTAGCTTTTGTAACCTGTGATTTTGTTGCATTGTTATCACTATTAACTTTAATTGCTTCTGCTAAAGCTTCCTGTAATGCATTCCATGACTTATCAGTATAGTCAGCCTTTGTTATCTTCTGAGCAACTTCAATCTGTGCTACTAACTGAGTTTTGTCAACAATATCAGATGGTACTGTTAAAACAGGCAATCCATTATTGCTTCCATCAGTTGGTAATGACCATTCAAAGCCTGTGTCAGTAATGTCTGTGTTTAATTTTTCAATTGCATCAGAAGTTTTCAATTCGGCTTCTGTCATTATTCCACAGTTAACTTTTGTTGCACTTCCCATAGATACAGGTGAGAATCCTACCGTAAAATAGCAGTTAGAAATTGTAGACTGGGCTGATGAACTTGTATATGCTATTCCTCCCATAGAATAGTCACCAAAACTTCCTGCAAAATAGCAGTTTGAAATCGTAGAACCTGACATTGTTCCTACTAATCCACCTACTTCTCCCCAATCTGTTGTTGCTTTTATTTTTGCAGTTGAATAACTATTTACAATTGTACCTGAAACAGTATTTGCCATACTTCCTGATTCATCAGGTAATGTAATTTCAGAAGTACTTGTTACTCCAAGGTTTTCGATTGTTCCCTCAACCTTGTCTGCCAAATATGTATCTGTTAATGTGATTGTGTGACCTTTTCCGTCTAAAGTTCCTTTAATGTCTTTAATATACTGACCTGATTCTAAAGTAATATCATCAGTTAATGCATAAACATCTCCCTCTTCAATTACTTCAGGTAATTCTGATGCATCCTTGATTGTGTAAGGATCCTCCGCAGTACCCTTTCCATTAACACCTACTGTTGGAATTGTATAAGGATATGCATTCCAATCATCAATAAAGTATGCAGTTATTTTTTCCCCATCTTTAAGAGTATACTGAGGCATAACTACATTAGGATCAGGATCTGCACCATTTATGGCAAACATCCAACTACATGCATCACCGTTAGAACCACTTCCAAGAACTGTTCCGTCAGGCTTTGTAATGCTGTTTAATCCATCCCAACTATTTTTTTCATAACTATATCCATTGCTTTCCAATGCCTTCTTAAAAGCATCATCAGCAGTTGCCCCTTCGTCAACTGTAACTTTGTAGTTTACAAGCCAGTTCTCGAAACGGGTATGTGCTTCTGTTCCGTGAACGCTGTCGCCTACTACTGTTACAGATACAGTTATCTGTTCCTTAGTTTCAGACTCTTCTGCCTGAACACTTGTATTTGCAAAAACATTTACAGTATTAAACTGAGTAAACATAAGTGCACATACTAAAACTAAGGCAACGCCACTTTTCCAAAGTTTTTTCATTCTGTTCCTTATGATGTAACTTTACATCATCTCTCCTTTCATTTTTCCTTTTTTAACACCACTGTTTCCTATCACTTATTAAGTAAAAAAATCGGGACACAACATTATTGTGTCCCGGCAAAATCAAAACTCGCGTAACAAACCTTCAGATTCAATCTGAAAGCCTGTCTTTAAAAAGCTTATAACTTGCCATTTGCAATTACGTGTGTAAATGGAAGAAATTCTAAGCAGGTCTCCTGACTTATGCAGTAACGTTTTTTCTACCTTCTCATGCCTTGGCACAATGGTTGACTTCTATATAAAAGCCACTGAAAAAACTACACATTTACAGTAGCACGACTGTACAGGTCTCTCACCTGTTTCCCTCTTAGCTCTAAAAACAGACTTTAGAGAACTTAGAATCGTTGTGTTAAAATCGGTGTTATTGTACCACGTTTTTTATAAATGTTCTAGAGCAAATAATAATTATTATCTGCTGTTCTATTCATTTACTCTTCATCTCCCCATTTAAATTTTTTACTTTTATTTTCTTTTTTACGAATATGTTTTTTTATTTTACTGTCTTTTAAATAAAACGATGGTCGTTTTGTCTAATCCGGAATTAGTAAATCTATATTATTTTCCAAGATTTGTGTTCAATACAGGCTCCATCTCCTTACTGCATAAAAGAAAAACGAGACGACCGGAGT
>OGZO01000621.1_pt1 | contig 26739 bp, 17 predicted proteins | sample 1576721 | NCBI WGS metagenome assembly OGZO01 (sample SAMEA3541516, study PRJEB24748) | human gut metagenome | biome: human gut; feature: human-associated habitat; material: faeces | place: China | collected 2012 | reverse complement strand
GCGGCCCCGGCATGAGAGAAATGCTGAATCCGACTTCTGCAATCGCAGGTATGGGTCTTGGTTCCAGTGTTGCGCTGATTACGGACGGTCGTTTCTCCGGTGCATCCAGAGGTGCGTCGATCGGTCATGTTTCCCCGGAGGCTGCTGTCGGCGGTCCCATCGCACTGGTAGAAGAGGGCGATATCATCAGCATCAATATTCCGGAAAATCGTCTGGATATGAAGGTCTCTGATGAAGTGCTGGCAGAGAGAAGGGCAAAATGGCAGCCCAGAGAGCCGAAGGTAACCACCGGATATCTGGCACGTTACCGGGAAATGGTAACCAGCGGAAACAGAGGCGCTGTACTTGAAATTAAGAAATAAAGATAAAAAGGGGGAGGACGATATGGTTCGTACTGGTGCTGAAATCGTCATAGAGTGTTTAAAAGAACAGGGCGTGGATGTTGTGTTCGGATATCCGGGCGGCTCCATTTTGAATGTATATGATGCGTTATACAAGCATAGCGATGAGATTTTCCATGTGCTGACATCTCATGAACAGGGTGCTGCACATGCAGCAGATGGCTACGCGCGTGCAACCGGAAAAGTCGGTGTGTGTATGGCGACCAGTGGTCCCGGCGCGACGAATCTGGTTACCGGCATTGCGACCGCGTACATGGATTCCGTTCCGATGGTAGCGATTACCTGTAATGTAACGCTGCCGCTTCTGGGAAAAGATTCCTTCCAGGAGGTCGATATCGCAGGCGTGACGATGCCGATCACCAAACACGGTTACATTGTAAAAGATGTCAATATTCTGGCAGACACGCTGCGCAAGGCATTTCACATTGCAAAATCTGGAAGACCCGGACCGGTGCTGGTAGATATCACCAAAGATGTAACGGCAGCGAGCTGCGAATATACACCCAAAAAGCCGGAATCGGTTGAACGTGCCGGACATTACACGCAGGAAGATTTAGATGCCGCGCTGGAAGTGATTTCCAAGGCGAAAAACCCCTATATTTATCTGGGCGGCGGAGCAATTCTTTCTGGCGCTTCAGAAGAGGTGCGTGCCTTTGCCAAAAAGCTGGATTCTCCGGTCTGTGACACCCTGATGGGAAAGGGGGCGTATGACGGTTACGATCCGCTCTATACCGGTATGATCGGTATGCACGGCACAAAGACCTCCAACCTCGGAGTGAGCGAGTGTGACCTTTTGGTTGCACTGGGCGCGAGATTTTCTGACCGTGTCATCGGCAACGCATCCTTATTTGCAAAGAATGCAAAGATCCTGCATATCGATATTGATGCTGCTGAGATCAATAAAAATATCCATGCGGACGTGTCCATTGTCGGAGATCTGAAGGATATTTTGACAAAGCTGATCGCACGGATGGAACAGATGCATCATCCGGAGTGGACAGCGCATATTCTGGAATTAAAAGAAAAGTATCCGCTCAAATATGACGACAGCCAGTTGAGCTGCCCTTATATTATAGAAGAATTAGACCGCATTACGAAAGGCAATGCAATTATCACAACCGACGTCGGACAGCATCAGATGTGGGCGGCGCAGTATTATCATTATACGAAGCCTCGCACGTTTTTGTCCTCCGGCGGTCTTGGCACGATGGGCTACGGTATCGGGGCATGCATCGGCGCGAAAACAGGCTGCCCGGATAAAATCTGCGTTAATATCGGCGGAGATGGATGCTTCCGTATGAACCTGATCGAGCTTGCGACAGCCAGCAGATATCAGATTCCGATCATCCAGATCATCATCAACAATCATGTTCTGGGCATGGTGCGCCAGTGGCAGACGCTCTTTTATGGAAAACGCTATTCCCAGACGGTTCTGGAGGATGCAGTGGATTACTGCAAGGTAGCAGAAGGATTGGGATGCGCGGCAATCCGCGTCACCGCGAAGGAGGAGGTTGCTCCGGCAATTGAAAAGGCAATCGCACTTCAGAAACCGGTTGTCATCGACTGCAGAATTCCTGAAGACGATAAGGTATTTCCGATGGTTCCAGCGGGTGCAGCGATCAGCGAGGTTTTCGATGGGGATGACCTTGCAAGCAAATAAATTAACGTAGTAGTTGACTAAAGCGAAAAATACGGGTACAATAGACCGAAAGGTCGGTATCCGTATTTTTATTCAGGCATGAGCGGTATTCGATATCATTTTTTTTGATCCAAATGTCCGTGTCACGAAAACACATGTTTGATAAGAACGGGCAGATCGGCTTTTTAGAAAATTCAAGTGCCGCACAGGCGGCGGAATGAGAGGTAAAAATGTCCAGAGTGTACAATTTCAGTGCAGGCCCGGCTGTCCTGCCGGAAGAAGTGCTGCAGGAAGCAGCAGACGAAATGCTTGATTACAGAGGCTGTGGAATGTCAGTTATGGAGATGAGCCATCGTTCCGGTACCTATCAGAAAATCATCGATGAGGCGGAGGCTGATTTACGTCAGCTGATGGGAATCCCCGATAACTATAAAGTGCTGTTTTTACAGGGTGGCGCAAGCCAGCAGTTTGCGATGATTCCGATGAACCTGATGAAAAACCGCGTAGCGGATTACATCATAACCGGACAGTGGGCGAAAAAGGCATGGAAAGAGGCTTCCATTTACGGAAAGGCAAATGCGGTTGCATCCTCCGAGGATCAGACCTTTTCCTATATTCCGGATTGCTCCGATCTGCCGATCGACCCGGACGCGGATTATGTATATATTTGTGAAAATAACACCATTTACGGAACCAAATTCAAAACGCTTCCGAATACAAAGGGAAAACCCCTTGTTGCGGATGTTTCCTCCTGCTTCTTATCCGAGCCGGTTGATGTGACCAAATATGGCATGATTTACGGTGGCGTTCAGAAGAATATTGGACCTGCCGGCGTAGTTATCGCAATTATCCGGGAAGACCTGATTACAGAAGATGTGCTGCCCGGCACGCCCACCATGTTAAAATATAAAATTCATGCGGATGCGAAATCCCTTTACAACACGCCTCCGGCATACGGAATTTACATCTGCGGCAAAGTATTTAAGTGGCTGCAAAAGCGCGGCGGCCTGGAAGCAATGAAAGAATACAACGAGAAAAAAGCGAAAATTCTGTATGATTTCCTGGATGAAAGCAAGCTGTTCAAAGGCACCGTCCGCAAGGAAGACCGTTCGTTGATGAACGTTCCGTTTATCACAGGCAATGCCGATCTGGATGCAAAATTTGTTGCAGAGGCAAAGAAAAACGGTCTGGAGAACTTAAAGGGACACAGAAGCGTCGGCGGCATGCGCGCAAGCATTTACAATGCAATGCCGATGGAGGGCGTGGAAAAGCTGGTTGCCTTTATGAAAGAGTTTGAAGCGCAGAATCAGTAAGCAGAGTGGGAGGTTTCAATGAGAAAATATTATTGCATGAATCCGATCGCACAGGTCGGACTCGATAATTTTTCGAAAAATTATATCAAAACAGACGAAATTACAGAAGCGGAAGGCATCCTGGTTCGAAGTGCATCGATGCATGATATGGAGCTGCCGGATGGACTTTTAGCGGTTGCAAGAGCGGGAGCCGGCGTCAACAATATCCCGCTGGAGAAATGCGCGGAAAAAGGTATCGTCGTGTTCAATACACCGGGTGCAAACGCAAACGGCGTAAAAGAGCTGGTCATTGCCGGAATGCTTTTAGCAAGCCGTGACGTCGTATCGGGCATCAACTGGGTGAAAGAAAATCAGGAAGATGAAAATATTGCGAAGGATGCGGAGAAAGCGAAGAAGAAGTTTGCCGGTACAGAGGTGATGGGCAAACGCCTTGGTATCATCGGACTGGGCGCGATCGGCGTCAAGGTTGCTAATGTGGCGCGTCATCTCGGAATGGAAGTGCTCGGCTATGATCCGTATGTATCGGTCGATGCGGCGTGGAAGTTAAGCCGCGACGTCAGACATGTGCTGGATGTCAATGAAATCTATGAGCAGTGCGATTATATCACAATCCATGTGCCGCTGATGGACAGCACAAAAAATATGATCAGCGCAGAAGCTATCTCCCGGATGAAGGACGGCGTGATTTTGTTAAACTTTGCAAGAGATCTGCTGGTGGATGAAGAAGCTGTGTTAGACGGAATTACCGCCGGCAAAATCCGCCGTTACGTTTCGGATTTCCCGAATCCGGTCACGGCAGGAAAGCCGGGCTGCATCGTCATCCCGCATCTGGGCGCTTCGACCGAGGAGTCGGAAGAAAACTGTGCGGTTATGGCAGTCAGACAGCTGCAGGAATATCTCGAAAACGGAAATATTCTCCACAGCGTCAACTTCCCGGACTGCGATATGGGTGTGTGCACGGCAGAAAGTAGAGTCGTGATTTTCCATAAGAATATCGCAAACATGATCGCGAAGTTCTCCTCCGTCCTCGGCTGGAACAACTTAAACATCGCAAATATGATGAACAAATCCAAAGGCGATGTTGCATATACGATGGTCGACCTGGAGTCCTCCGTAAGCGGCAGTATTGTCAATCAGTTAAAGACGATCGATGGCGTGTTCCGCGTACGGGTGGTGAAGTAAAACGCAGGCGTTCTGTAACGGAGACTCACAGACCCCGGAGAAAGGCAGTATGGTGCCAGTCTCCGGGGTCTTTTGTAAATAGACTTTTTCCCTTGCCTATTGTGCCCGGGAAGGGTAAAATAAAAATAAGAGGAGCGCGGCAAAAGCGTCCGGCAGGAGGGTATCGAATGAACGAAAAACTGTATAGGCTGATGAACTGGCCTGAAATAGAGGCAATTATTTATTCGGAGGAGGACGATCCGCACCGGCTTTTGGGACCGCACCGGGAAGGCAATGCGACGGTGGTGCAGGCATTTTATCCGGGCGCTGTTTCGATGGAACTGAAGCTGCCCGGTCAAAAGACCGTGGAAATGGAGCAGGCGGACGAGGCTGGCTATTATGCTACACTGGTTGGCGGTAAGGAAATCGGAGGCTATACATTAAAGGCTTCTTTGGAAGATGGCACAACAGAAGAATTTGAAGATCCCTATCGGTTTGCTCCGGTCATTACCAAAGAGGATACGGCGCGGTTTGCGGCAGGAATCCATTATGAAGCTTACCGTATCCTTGGTGCGCATATGATGACCATCGACAAAACCCAGGGCGTACATTTTGCAGTCTGGGCACCGAATGCGCTGCGGGTCAGTGTTGTGGGAGATTTTAACCATTGGGATGGACGCAGACATCAGATGCGCCGCCTGTGGGATTCCGGTATTTTTGAAATTTTTATCCCCGGAGTTAAAGAGGGCGAGAATTATAAGTTTGAGCTGAAATTAAAGGGCGGTCTGACTTACCTGAAGGCAGATCCCTATGCGTTTGGACAACAGCTCCGCCCGGACACGGCATCTGTTGTTCGCAACATCGATGGCTTTGCCTGGGAAGATGAAGCATGGATCCTGGCACGAGAAAAAAGCTGTCCTGAAAAAGAGCCGATGAGCGTTTACGAAATGTATCTGGGCTCCTTTGCAAAGCCCGAGGATGGCCGCAGATATTATAACTACCGGGAGTTTGCACCGAAGGTTATTTCCTATGTGAAGGAAATGGGCTATACCCATGTGGAGCTGATGCCGGTTATGGAGCACCCGCTGGATGGATCCTGGGGCTATCAGGTCATCGGCTATTATGCGCCGACTGCACGTTATGGCACACCGCAGGATTTTATGTATTTTGTCAACGAGCTGCACAAAGCAGGAATCGGCGTGATTCTGGACTGGGTTCCGGCCCATTTTCCGAGAGATGCTTACGGACTGTCCGGCTTCGACGGGACATGCCTGTATGAGCACAAAGACCCGAGACAGGGGGCGCATCCGCATTGGGGAACGCTGATCTATAATTACGGCAGACCGCAGGTAAGCAACTACCTGATTGCCAATGCGCTTTACTGGGTGGAGCAGTTCCATGCAGACGGAATCCGGATGGACGCGGTCGCTTCCATGCTGTATCTCGATTACGGAAAGCAGGATGGCGAATGGATTGCCAACATGTACGGCGGCAATGAAAATCTGGAAGCGGTCGAATTTTTAAAGCATACAAACAGCATGATTCAAAAACGCGGCAGGGGCGCGGTTACGATCGCGGAGGAATCCACAGCATGGCCGAAGGTGACGGGCGATTTAAACGATGGTGGTCTTGGCTTTACGATGAAATGGAATATGGGCTGGATGAACGATTTCCTCGACTACATGCAGTATGACCCATATTTCCGTGCGTATCATCACAACGATCTGACGTTTTCGATGGTTTATGCGTATTCCGAAAAGTTCATGCTCGTGTTATCCCATGACGAGGTAGTTCACGGCAAAGCGTCGATGCTTAGCAAGATGCCGGGAGAGGAAGCGGACAAATTCGCGAACCTGCGCGCAGGCTACGGTTATATGATGACGCATCCGGGCAAGAAGCTTTTGTTTATGGGACAGGATATCGCAGAGTACGACGAGTGGAACGAAGAGCGGGGCGTGGAATGGGAACTGCTAAAATATGATCATCATGAGCAGATGCGCCGGTTTGTGAAGCGGTTAAACGAGCTGTATCGTAAAAACCCTGCGCTGTATGCGGAAGACGACAGTTGGGACGGCTTCGAATGGATTGACTGCATTGATGCAAACGAATGCACGCTTTCCTATCTGAGAAAGAGCGACAAAGAGGAAGAGACGCTTTTGGTATGCCTGAACTTTGCAAACGTGGACAGACCGGAGTATCGGGTGGGTGTACCGTTTGAAGGAAAATATACGGAAGTTTTAAACTCTGACGATATCGCCTTTGGCGGAAAAGGAAGAATTAACTCCTATGTACTGGAAGCGGAAGAAATCGCATCCGACGGCAGGGAAAATTCGATCCTGATGCATCAGGCGCCGCTGTCTGTGAGCATTTTTGCCTATACGCCTTACACGGACGAAGAAAAAGAAGAGCGCAGAAAGATCGCCGAGGCTGCCCAAAAAGCGGCGGAAGAGGCTGTGAGAAAAGCCACAGAGGAAGCTGCGAAAAAAGAAGCAATCGCTAAAAAAGCAGCGGAGGAGGCTGCAAAGAAGGAAGAAGCTGCGAGAAAAGCTGCAGAAGAGGCAGCTGAAAAGGAAGCGGTGGCAAGGCAGGCAGCAGAAGAGGTCGTAAGGAAAGCGGCTGCTGCCAAAAAAGCGGTGGAAGAGGCTGCGAAGAAAACAGCTGCCATGAAAAAGAAAACCCTGAAGGAAGAGCTGACCGAAAAGGCAGAGCAGGCGGACAGCGCGATTCTTGAGGGAAAAGAAAAAGAAAAGCCTGCACGCCGCACGACCCGCAAAAAGACAGCGACCGCGAAGGCTGTCGCAGTGAAAGAGGCGACGGCTAAGAAGCCTGCCTCTGTAGCTAAGAAGTCTACCTCTTCCGCGAAAGTGACGAAAGGAACCAAAGCATGAGGAAGGTGCTGATGTCCGGCGCAGCATTTTTGACATCCTCTGTGACGCTGACAGGCGAAGAGATAGAAAGCCTCGCGCCGGACGAATCCTTAAAGGATATGGAAAAACAGCTGAGCCTGCTGGAACGCTACTTAAACGAGTTGCCGGACAAGCTTCTGGGGCTGGGCGTCCGCACGGTGCTGGCGCTCATCCTGTTTGCGATCGGCAGCAGACTGATTGCGATGATCCGGCATTTTATCAGACGGGCGATGGAGCGTTCCAGCGCGTCGGAGGAAGCGGCGCAGTTTCTGGATTCCTCGATTAAGTTTGTTTCGTATACGATTCTGGTGTTCATGATTCTGCAGCTGTTTGGTGTGGAGGCAGCAAGCATTGCGACGGTGATCGGTTCGGTCGGCGTAACGATCGGTCTGGCGATCCAGGGAAGCTTAAGTAACTGTATTGGCGGAATCCTGATTATGATGCTGAAGCCGTTTCATGTCGGAGATTATATCATTGAAGGGGGCGGTAACGAAGGGATTGTTCAGCAGATATCTGTCTTTTATACGAAGCTTGCAACCTATGACAATCAGATTATTCTGATCCCGAACGGAAACCTCGCAAACAGCAGCCTGACGAACGTGACGGATGAGGCGGAACGGCGTGTGGATTTGAAAGTCGGAATTTCGTATGATTCTGATATCCGCAGCGCACGGAAAGCAGTGCAGGAAATTGCGAAGAAAAACCCGTATGTGCTTCCGGAGCGGGAGATCGCAGTCAACGTAGACGAACTGGCAGACAGCAGTGTTGTCCTTGTTGTGAAATTCTGGGCGAAGAAGGAAAACTACTGGCAGGCGCGCTATACGATGCTGGAGGATATCAAATACGGCTTCGATGAAGCGGGCATCCGCATTCCGTATCCACAGATGGATGTACATCTGGATTCCGGGACTTGACTTGCAAGAAAATCCATGTATAATTATTTCATATCTGCATAGATCAGAAAAAGTCGGCGTGCGAGCCTTATCGCCCGCCGCTTTTTTTCCTCTTTACGCACCGGTTTGAGCGTATACATAGCCTGCCGGGGCAAAAGGTGGACACAAAGCTCGTTTGAACGGGCAATTTCACAGATGAAAGGAGACAAACGTAAAAAGTATGATAAAAGAACTGATGAAGTCGATCAGGGAATACAAGCGCGATTCGATCCTGACACCGATTCTGGTATCTCTGGAAGTGGTCATGGAATGTATCATCCCGTTTGTAGTCGCTCAGCTGGTCAATGAAATCAAAGCCGGAAGCGGTATGGGCGTCATTTCACGGTATGGTCTGATTCTGGTGGTGATGGCGCTTATGTCCCTCGCATTCGGAGCCGGAGCCGGTTCGGTCTGCGCGTCCGCGTCCTGCGGATTCGCCAAAAACCTGCGCAAGGATATGTTTTATCGGATTCAGGATTTTTCCTTTGAAAACATCGACAAATTTTCTACCTCGTCTTTAGTGACGAGAATGACGACGGACGTTATGAACGTCCAGCTGGCATTTATGATGCTGATCCGACTTGCGATCCGCAGCCCGCTGATGTTGATCTTTTCCTTTACGATGGCGTTTATTATGGGCGGAAAGATGGCGCTGATCTTCCTGGTGGTCATCCCGATTCTGGGGATCGGACTGTTTGCCGTGATCCATAAGGTAGGCCCGCTGTTTAAACGGGTATTCCGTAAGTACGATGCTCTGAACAATTCGATTCAGGAAAATGTCAAGGGCATGCGCGTGGTAAAATCCTTTGTGCGCGAGGCGTACGAAAAAGAAAAATTCCATCATGCGGCAGAAGAGGTTTGTCAGGATTTCACCCGCGCGGAGAAGATTCTGGCGATCAACAGCCCTCTGATGCAGTTCTGCCTGTATGTGGTTATGATTTTTGTCCTGTCCTTTGGTTCTTATACGATCATCACGAGCGGCGGTCTGGATCTGGACGTCGGACAGTTTTCTGCCCTTTTAGTATACAGCTTCCAGATATTAAATAGCCTGATGATGTTCTCGATGGTATTTGTCATGGTGACGATGGCTGCGGAATCCGCACAGCGAATCGTGGAAGTGTTAAAAGAGGACAGTACGCTGACAAGTCCTGCAGACCCGGTGGAGGAAGTGGCAGATGGTTCGATCGATTTCGACCATGTCAGTTTCAAATATTCTCTGCAGGCGGAGAAGATGGCGCTTGCCGATATCGATCTGCATATCCGTTCCGGGGAGACGATTGGAATTATCGGTGGCACCGGTTCTTCGAAGTCTTCCCTGATCCAACTGATTTCCAGACTTTATGACGCGACAGAAGGCGTTGTAAAGGTTGGCGGAAAAGACGTCAGAGAATATGATCTGGAAGTGCTGCGCAACCAGGTAGCAGTCGTATTACAGAAAAATATTCTGTTTTCCGGAACGATCAAGGAAAACCTGCGCTGGGGCAACCAGAACGCGACGGATGAGGAATTAAAGGAAGCATGCTGTCTGGCGCAGGCGGATGAATTTATCATGCAGTTCCCGGATCAATACGATACGCATATCGAACAGGGAGGCAGCAATGTGTCCGGCGGTCAGAAGCAGAGACTTTGTATCGCAAGAGCGCTGTTAAAGAAGCCGAAGATCCTGATTCTCGACGATTCGACCAGTGCGGTGGATACCAGGACGGACGCACAGATCCGCAAAGCGCTGCGCGAATACATTCCGGAAACGACCAAGATCATCATCGCACAGAGAATTTCCTCCGTGCAGGATGCGGATCGGATTCTGGTCATGGACGGCGGTACGATCTGCAATATCGGCACCCATGAAGAGCTTCTCAAGACGAGCGAGATTTACCGGGAAGTATATACTTCCCAGAACAAGGGAGGTGATTCTGATGAAAAATAAGGGACAGGCGAAAAAAGGAACGATGAAGCGTCTGATCAGGATGCTGTTCGAGTTTTATCCGGTACTTCTGCCGTTAGTTTTGGTCTGCATCGTACTGAATGCACTGATCAGCTCGATTCCCGCTATTTTCCAGCAGAATATCATCGCAGTGGTCGAGCAGTACTGGCAGACGAAGGACTGGGCGGCGGCAGCGCCGACGGTGACCAGACTGGTCCTCATCCTGGTTGTACTGTATGCGCTGTCTCTGGCAGCAGGCTATGCGTATTCCTATGGAATGGCGATTATCACACAGGGCTCCCTGAAGAAGATGCGGGAAAAAATGTTCAACCGCATGCAGGATTTGCCGATCAAGTATTTTGATACACATAACCACGGCGATATCATGAGCTATTATACTAACGATATCGACACGCTGCGCCAGCTGATTTCTCAGAGTATTCCGCAGCTGTTGATTTCCTGTATCACCGTGGTTACGATTTTTTCAATCATGCTGTATTACAGCATGTGGCTGCTTTTGGTCGTGCTCTGTGGCGTTGCATTGATGTTTGTCGTTACCAAAAAGGTCGGCAGCAGCTCGGCACATTTTTTCTTAAAGCAGCAGATCGCAGTCGGCAAGACAGAGGGCTTTGTGGAAGAGATCATGAACGGACAGAAGGTTGTCAAGGTGTTCAGTCATGAGACCGAGACAAAAAAGGATTTTGACCGGGTCAACGACGAGCTGTTTGAAATGTCCTGTCAGGCAAACCGTTATGCGAACATGCTGATGCCGATTCTGATGAATATGGGCAATATCCTTTATGTTGTCGTAGCGCTTGCTGGCGGCATGCTGTTATTGTCCGGCGCGCCGAACTTGAGTTTGTCAGGCATGGCACTTTCCATCAGTATTACCGTACCTTTTTTGAATATGACAAGACAGTTCTGCGGCAATATCGGACAGGTGTCCAATCAGGTCAACTCAGTTGTCATGGGTCTTGCGGGGGCAGATCGTATTTTCAGCCTGCTGGATGAAGAGCCGGAGACAGACGATGGCTATGTAACCTTGGTCAATGCAAAAGAAGAAAATGGTGAACTGTTCGAATGCAGCGAGCGTACAGATATCTGGGCATGGAAGCATCCGCACAGCGCGGACGGCAGCGTGACCTATACGCGTCTGACGGGCGACGTGCGCCTGAAGGAAGTGGATTTTGGTTACAATCCGGATAAAATCGTCCTGCATGATGTCAGTCTGTACGCAGAGCCCGGACAGAAGGTGGCGTTTGTAGGCGCGACCGGCGCCGGAAAGACGACGATCACAAACCTGATCAACCGGTTTTATGATATCGCGGACGGCAAAATCCGTTATGACGGAATTAATATCAACAAGATAAAAAAAGCGGATCTGCGCCGTTCTCTTGGCATTATTCTGCAGGATACGGTGCTCTTTACCGGCACTGTCATGGAAAATATCCGCTATGGCAAGCTGGATGCGACAGATGAAGAGTGTATCGGGGCTGCAAGGCTTGCGGGTGCGCATGATTTCATCACACGTCTGCCCGAAGGCTACCAGACGGTAATCGACGGTAACGGATCGAACCTGTCCCAGGGACAGAGACAGCTGATTTCGATTGCGCGTGCTGCAGTTGCAGATCCGCCGGTTATGATTATGGACGAGGCGACATCTTCGATCGATACCAGAACAGAGGCGATTGTGCAGAAAGGTATGGATGCGCTGATGCACGGACGAACCGTATTCGTTATCGCACACAGACTGTCCACAGTTCGGAATTCCGATGTGATCATGGTTCTCGAGCATGGACGGATTATCGAGCGCGGCAGCCATGATGAGCTGATCGCGCAGAAAGGAAAGTATTATCAGCTTTATACCGGCGCATTCGAGCTGGAATAAAGCGTAGTATGAGATTGCGCAGCTTCTTTTGCGCATGAAATAGCGCTCCCCTCGTAGCTGTCTGTAAACAGATTTTTATGCGAGCATAAAATCTGTTTACAGACAGCTACGAGTGAATTGGGAAAACAAAAAGGCACTGGTATTCCAGTGCCTTAAACAATAGAATGCTCGCAGAGCGTGCATTCTATTGTCATGAATTAAAATTCCTATAAAGAAAAGCCGGAAAAGGGACTCGAACCCTCGACCTACTGATTACGAATCAGTTGCGCTACCAACTGCGCTATTCCGGCAGAACTCCAACAATAGATATTATACTGATATTTCATCGGTTTGGCAAGTCTTTTTTGAAAAAAGTTTCGTCTTGACAGCATTTCTGAATTGTGGATAATGTAAGGAAGAGTAAAAAAGAAAATAAACTCGCAAATGAAAGGCCGGTTACGCGGCAGAATGGGAGGAAGCATGACAGCTTATAAAGACAGAAGCAAAGAAGAGTTACTGCAGGAAAAGAGTCAGCTGGAGGCTCAGTATAAGGAGTTCCAGGGTAAAGGACTGAAACTGGATATGTCCCGCGGTAAACCGAGCGCAGCGCAGCTGGATCTTTCCATGGGTATGATGGATGTACTGGACAGCTTTACAGATCTGAAGTGTGAGGCAGGAATTGATTGCCGTAACTATGGTGTTATGGATGGCATCCCGGAAGCAAAGCGTCTGTTGGGAGAACTGATCGAAGTGCCTGCAGATAATATCATTATCTACGGCAATTCCAGTCTGAATGTAATGTTCGATGTAGTGAGCCATGCCTTCACCCACGGTATTATGGGGATGACTCCCTGGCATAAGTTAGACAAGGTAAAATTCCTTTGCCCGGTTCCAGGCTATGATCGTCATTTTGCGATTACAGAATATTTTGGCGTAGAGATGATCAATGTTCCGATGACTCCCCAGGGCCCGGATATGGATCTGGTGGAAAAGTTGGTCAGCGAGGATGAAGCCATCAAGGGTATCTGGTGCGTACCGAAGTATTCCAACCCGCAGGGCTACACCTACTCCGACGAAACCGTCCGCAGATTCGCTGCCTTAAAGCCTGCGGCAAAGGATTTCCGTATTTTCTGGGACAATGCTTACAACGTACATCATCTGTATGACGAGCCTCAGGATGTTATCCTGGAGCTGCTTTCCGAGTGTGAAAAGGCTGGCAACCCGGATATGGTTTATAAATTCAGTTCCACCAGTAAAATCAGCTTCCCCGGTTCCGGCGTCGCTGCAATTTCTGCTTCCAAGGCAAACCTGGATGATTTAAGAACACATCTGACGATTCAGACGATCGGTCACGATAAGTTAAATCAGCTGCGTCATGTGCGTTACTTTAAAGATATCCACGGCATCGAGACGCAGATGAAAAAGCATGCAGAGATTCTGCGTCCCAAATTTGAAGCAGTGCTGGAAATCCTCGACAGAGAGCTGGGGGATCTGGAGATCGGTACCTGGACAAAACCCCACGGCGGCTACTTTATTTCCTTTGAAGCTCTGGACGGCTGTGCAAAGGCGATCGTTGCAAAAGCAAAGGAAGCCGGAGTTGTCATGACCGGTGCCGGGGCAACCTACCCTTATAAAAAGGATCCTCATGACTCCAACATCCGTATCGCCCCTTCCTTCCCTCCGATCGACGAGCTGGTTCAGGCAACGGAGCTGTTTGTTCTGTGCGTAAAGCTGGTAAGTGTAGACAAGCTTCTGGAAAACATGTAAAATAACACAATAGAATGCACGGTGCATGAGGCTTCTATTGCCATGAATAATGATGCGCGCCTGAGATTGTAGCAGCTGGGCGCGCATTTTTATCGTATAGGAAACTCTTTTTGTAGGGGGATCAGGATGTCACAGGAGGAACAGACAATAAAGCTGGATCAGCGGGATGTGCTGGACGCAGCGATGACAGCAGGACATATTTTGCTGGAAAACGGCGCGGAAATATTCCGTGTGGAAGAGACGATCGACCGGATCTGTCATCATTTTGGCGTACAGTCAGAAAACGCCTTTGTACTCAGTAACGGCATTTTTCTGACGTCCGGAGATGAGCATGAGAAACGCTTTGCCCGGGTGGAGCATATTCCAGTTCGCGGTGCACAGCTTCATCGGGTTGCGGCGGTCAATCAGCTCTCACGGGAAATAGAAGAGGGAAAATACACACTGCCGGAAATCCGGGAAAAGCTGGAACAGATCCGAAATGCGCCGGGCGCTTCCAAAAGGACACTGGTGCTGATGTCCGGTCTTGGCAGCGGCTGTTTTTGTCTGATGTTCGGCGGAATGTGGCAGGACTGTGTCGCAGCCTTTGTGATCGGGTGTCTGCTGTATCTGTATTTGCTTTGGTTAAACGGCAGATGCTCTAAAATTGTGGAAAATATCGGCGGCGGAATTATTATTACGGTGTGTAGTCTTTTGTTTATCCATATGCCGTTTGGAATGGATATGAGCCATATGATCAGCGGTTCCATCATGCCTCTCGTGCCGGGGCTCGCATTTACGAACGGAATCCGGGACATCGCGGACGGCGATTACATTTCCGGGACCGTCCGCATGATCGACGCGGTGCTTGTTTTTTTGTCTGTGGCGGCAGGCGTCGGCTGTGTGCTGAGCATTTATCATCATCTGACGGGAGGTGTCATGCTGTGACGGATTTGCTTCAGATTCTTGCGGCTGGAATCGGCACGGTTGCGTTCGGCGCGTTATTTGGCGTGCCTTCCAAATATTATCCCTACTGCGGTCTGATCGGAGCGTCCGGCTGGGCGGTCTATGTTTTTTTGTGGATGCGGACGGGCTTTTGGTCGGAAGCGGTCGTTGTCTTTTTGGCGACAGTGATGGTTATTCTGATGTCCCGTTTTTTTGCCGTGCGGGAGCGTTGCCCGGTGACGATTTTTTTAATTTGCGGTATTTTACCGCTCGTGCCTGGAGCCGGAATATACTGGACGTGCTATTACCTGGTGACGGGACAGCTGGATGAAGCTTCTACCCGCGGATTTTCTGCCCTCAAGGCGGCGGTTGCGATTGTGCTTGGAATTGTGTTCGTATTTGAAATTCCGCAGCGTTTCTTCAAGGGAAAGGCGGTCAGAAAAAATGACAAACTGTGAAGCGTGCGCTTATTACAGCTATGACGAGGATTATGAATGTTATATCTGCGAAATGGATCTGGACGAGGACGAGATGCTGAAATTTTTAAGCAGCACGTTTGATGCCTGTCCCTATTACCGTTCCGGAGATGAATACAGCGTTGTGCGGCACCAGATGTGACGGCGCATGGGAAATTCGATGATTTCCTGAAGAAATCGCTTTTTCCCATGCACCGCTACATCCAGATTCCAAAAGCTCTATCGTGCCAGCAGTAATCGCTTTTTAAATCTGGGCGTCACTTGCTTTCATTAAATTTTTATATCCCAATTATAATCAATTTATAAAATTGGAGAATCCGCTTGACGGGTTCTCTTTTTTCGTGCTATCATCCAGACACATACAGAGCAGGAGCTCGGAAAGTTCGCCCCATGCAGAAATAGCAGGAGGCAATATCCTTTCGGAACGAAAACGTTCCATTTCTTTTGCAGATAGCCGATTGGGTCTGCAGTCTTTTTCAAACAATAGAAGATCCCCGGACGGGATGCTATTGTTTTCAGAAATTGATTTTCGTTTTTCAACGACAGTTTCCAGAGTTAAAAAATCAAACAGACAGTCAGATTTTGCTGTCAGACAGGAGGTTTATGCAAAAGCAGACACTCCTTGGACGCGCAAACCGGGTGAGGGACAAGCCTGAATTCTACCCTGTTGGTTCACGTCATTTCGTCCGGCTGTTTTCGACGTATCCTTCCGATACATCCGTCGGACGTCGTCTTGTGGGAGGAGAAAAATCCCATGCAATCAAATAATTCTAAAAAGACCTTTCGCCCTGAAACAGAGGAAAAAGGCAGAAAAAGAAATTCCCAGAAAAAACAGGCAGCTGCAGCGGGCGTTGCGATGACGGCGATTGCCGTGATTTTACTCGGTGCAGGAATCGGCTATTCCGTGCAGAGGGCGGGAAAGACCGAGAGCATTTCCATGGAGGAAATGCAGAACAGTGTGAGCAGCGCGCTGAAAGGAGAGATGGAATCGGCGGCAACGAGTCTGGAACAGTTAAACCAGAATATTGCCGACAATCAGAAAAAGCTTGACGAGGTCAATGCACAGCTTGAGCAGCGCGAGGAAAGTCTGCTGCAGGTAGAAACGATTCAGCACAGGCTGGAAGAAAATGCGTCCGGGATGACCGGAAAAGTGACCGATCTGGAAAAAACGACCCATACGAAGGTAAATGAAATCCGGACGGATATGGAGAGTATCCATACAGATGTCACAAAGACGTTGGAAGAAATTTCCAGAATCATGCAGGAAATGGATGCCCAGAAAAAACAGGACAATACCGATCACAAAGAATCTATAACGGAGATCAACAGAATCAACGAGTCGGTGCAGTCTGTCAACCAGACCGTGTCCAAGCTGGAGGACCGCCTGAACACTTCTTATGAGAACCTGAAAAATCTGGTGCAGGAAGTTCGCACAACAGAGGAGAAGAACCGGGAACTCTGGACACAGGAACAGACCCAGCTGACCGAGCAGCAAAAGCAGCTGTTAAAAGAGGTTGAGGAAAGCAGACAGGAAACAATCAGAAGTCTGGCTTTAGTTGAGAGCAATTTAAAAAATATGCTGGAATCCGATATGGTGCAGATTACAGCCGCCTTTGGTTCGCTGACAGCAGAGCTGCAGACGAGAGTGCAGGAGCTTTCCGCCCTTCTGGAAAACAGAATGAACCGGGTTGACCAGAATTTAACCGGGCTGGACAAAAATGTGACCGGGCTTGGCAATAATATTTCTGGTTTAAACGAGAATGTGAACGGCCTCGGCAACAATATTTCCGGTTTAAGCGAGAATGTGAGCGGCCTGAATGAGAACGTTGACGGCGTTGGCAAAAATGTGGAAAGCTTGTTTACGAGAATCGGTGAGCTGGACAACGGGATGCAGACGAACCTGACGACGCTGCAGCAGACATTTGCCAAGCAGTTCGGAGATCTGAATGTATCTGCCGGACAGAATACGGAAGAGTTGAAATCCTATCTGGAGGAGTTAAACAACGGCCTGAAACAGGATATGAATCAGGTTTTTACATCTGTGAGTAATGGTAAGAAAAAGCTGGCGTCCGCATTGCTCACAAAAGGAGTTTCCACAAACGAGGACGCAACATTTGCCCAGCTGGCGGAAGCAATTTTAAACATTGATCAGAAGCTCGTCATTGGCGTGGAAGAGATTCCGGGTACGATCCGTTATCAGTATCATTATCATGTGGATGCTTCCGGCAACCAGCCGCACACGGAAAAGAGCGATACGGCAGGGGGCTGCTATACCGGGACACATGGCCATGTGCATAGCGTGGAGGATGGCTGTTACAAAGAAGAATCCTACCATGTTCACCGGGATGACTGCTCTGGCTATCCGGTCTGGGTGGACTGGGCTCCTGGCGTGGAACCTTACTGGGGATTTATTTATACCTGCGGGGAGCCTGCAAATGCGACCAGAAGAGTGCTGATCTGCAGCAAGCAGGCGGGGTCAACCGATTACTATGTACCGTCCTGTGGTCTGGCAGATGGACAGATTATCGGAGCAGAAATTTTGTACGATCAGGCGCATGCGCAGGTAAAAGCACAGGAGGAACAGCAGTGCAGAGATGAGCTTGTGAGACTTGCGCTTTCGATGCAGCCTGCCCTTGGAAGCAATACATCTGAAACAGAACAGATCGGAACGGACGCAGACAACATCCCGCCAGCACCGGAGCAGATCGCAGCCGAGGCGGAGCGGAAACGTCAGGAGGAAGCTGCGGCAGAAGCAGAGCGGCGTCAGGAAAGTGTAGGCGAAGTAAAGACAGAAGCAGACCGGCGCCAGGAAAGCGAGGGCGAAGCTGCAGCAGAAGCAGACCGGCGCCAGGAAGCTGGAGGTGCATCGAAGTCAGACAGCAGCACAGACAATGTGGGCACATCCAAAGGGGCAGACGCAGACCGGCGGGAGGAGAGTGCAGACACACCGAAGTCAGACGGCAGCACAGAAAATGTGAATACAACCGCCACGTCCGCTACAGACAGCCAGAAAATATCTGAGGCATCCGAAAATTGATAAAAAGAATTGCATAATGACTCTCTTTCTGCTAAAGTAAAGTTTAAACCAAAGTAAAGGGAGATCAGAATATCATGGGAAGTAATGGAGTCATGCTGCTGATTATTATTATCTGTATCATCCTGTCCGGATATTTTTCAGCAACAGAGACGGCTTTTTCAGCAATCAACAGAGTCAGGATCCGTAATCAGGCAGAAAAGGGAGACAAGAGGGCAGCACTGGTGCTGCAGCTCTCTGACAACTACGACAGCCTGTTGTCGACGATTCTGATCGGTAACAATATTGTCAATATCGGATGTTCTTCTCTGGCGACAATTTTATTTGTAAAGCTTCTTGGAGAAGAGATGGGCGCGGGAATTTCCACACTGGTGATCACCGTTGTGGTATTGATTTTTGGTGAAATTTCGCCAAAGAGCATCGCAAAAGAATCCCCGGAAAAATTCGCTATGTTTTCCGCACCGATGATCAATGGGCTTCGGATCGTTCTGACACCGATCAACTGGATGTTCGGGCAGTGGAAGAAGCTGTTGTCCTGTCTGTTTAAAACGTCCGGCAGTCAGGGTATTACATCGGAAGAACTGTTTACGATCGTAGAGGAAGCGCAGGAAGAGGGAAGCATTGATAAAGAAGAAGGAAGTCTTCTGCGCAGCGCATTGAGCTTTGACGATCTGGAGGCGGGAGATATTCTGACCCCACGGATCGATATGGAAGGAATCCCTGTGGAAAGTACCCAGGAGGAAGCTGCAGAAGTATTTGCAAATACCGGCTATTCCAGACTTCCGGTTTATGAAGAAACATTGGATCATATCGTCGGCATTTTGTACCATAAGGATTTTTATAATCGGGTTTACGGGACGGATACGAGCATCCGGGAAGTGATGCGTCCGGCACTGTTTACGACAGCAAACCAGAAGATCGATGAGCTGATGCAGGAGCTTCAGAAAAAGAAACTGCATATCGCGATCGTATTGGATGAATTCGGCGGGACGGTTGGCCTGATCACGCTGGAGGATATCCTCGAAGAGCTGGTGGGCGAAATCTGGGACGAACACGACGAGGTCGTTCAGGAGATCGTGCAGATTTCTGAGCGCGAATATAAGTTCAGCGGACGGGCGAGCGTGAAGAAGCTTTTCGACCTGATGGATGAGGAGGATGAATCCGAGGCGGCGACCGTAGGCGGCTGGGTTATGGAACAGTTAAAGAAAATCCCTGCGGTTGGGGACAACTTCGACTATAAAGGTACCCATGTGGAAGTAACCGAGATGGAAGAAAAGCGAGTATTATCCGTGCACGTCATCCTGCCGGAAGAGGAGAAAACGGAGTAAACACGCGCTTCCTACAAAAAGAGACTTCCTGAAGGAGATTTTCTGACAGGGAGCGCTGTGCGCGGCAAAAAGAAGACAACAGGCATCCGGAACGCTGTTTGAAGCAGCGAACTTCCGGATGCCTGTTTTAACTTATAGAAAAGCACTTTGTGCAGTCCTACACTTTTTTCTTATAACAGTGCTCTGCAAACTGCAGCAGCTGATAAAGCCCCATCGCAATGATACACAAAAGCAGGATGGATGTAATGAGCATATCCAGCTGCAGTACCTGGCTTCCGTAGATGATCAGATAGCCGAGCCCGCGTCTGGCAGCGAGAAATTCGCCGATAACGACGCCGACTAACGAAAGCCCGATATTGACTTTCATATTGCTTAAAATGACCGGGATGGAAGCGGGCAGGACAACCTTGAAAAAGCAGTCCCGTCTGGTGCCGCCGAGCGTTCGGATCAGGAGAAGCTTTTCAGGATCTGCCTGCAAAAATCCGGTATAGAGGTTGATGATCGCACCGAAGATGGCGACGGAAATGCCGGCGGCGATGATCGTATCCATGCCGGTGCCGAGCCAGACGATCAAAAGAGGGGCGAGCGCGGATTTCGGGAGACTGTTTAAAACGACGAGAAACGGCTCCAAAATTTCAGACAACCGGCGGCTGTACCATAAAAGCGTGGCGGCGGAAAGGCTAACGAGGGCGACGAGAAAAAAACTGATGACCGTTTCAGTCAACGTGATACCGATATGGGTAAACAGGGAACGCTCGGAGACCATGCGGACAAAGCAGGCGACGACACGGGAAGGACTGGAGAAAAAGAAGCTGTCGATGATATGGAAGTCTGCGAACAACTCCCAGACTGTCAGGAAAAGAAGCAGCATAAAAATCCGGGCAAAGTGGACGAAATGATGATGGCGTCTGTGGGCAAGCAGGAAAAGCTGCTGGTCGGACAGTGTTTGGTCAGTTGTTTTCATTGGACAGTTCCTCCCAGATCTGATTAAAAAGCTGTCCGTATTCCGGCGCGCGCCGTGCGGCAAGCGGCGAATGGTCTGCGGCAGTCAGGTGAATGGGAAACTCTGCTTTGACACGGGCGGGGCGGGCAGACAGGATGAGAACGCGATCGGCGAGGCTGATAGCTTCTGCAAGATCGTGGGTGATGAGGATGACGGATTTTTCTGCCTTACGGATCATGGCAGCAATATCGGCGGAAACGGTCAGCCGGGTCTGGTAATCCAGCGCGGAAAACGGCTCATCGAGCAACAGGATATCGGGCTCGAGCGCCATCGTGCGGATGAGGGCAGCCCGTTGGCGCATGCCGCCGGAAAGCTGAGACGGCTTTTTATGCTGAAATTCCAGAAGCCCGTAGTCGGAGAGCATCCTGCGAACGCGTTCCAGGTTCTTGACGGTATCCTTGTGGGCGATTTCCAGTCCGAGCGTAACATTTTGCCAGACGTTTCGCCATTCAAATAAAAGATCGTGCTGCAGCATGTAGCCGATGCCGGGCTGATGACCATTTTCCCCATAAAACGTGATGCCGCCGCTGCCCGGGGTGAGCAAGCCGGCGATCAGGGACAAAATCGTGGATTTGCCGCAGCCGCTGGGACCGACAATCGCCAGAAATTCTTTGCGGTAAAGGCAGAAGGAAACCCGATCCAGGGCGGGCGTTTCGCCGTTTAGGGTGTGGTAGGAATAGGACAGTTCCTGTGCTTTTAAAAGGACAGAGTCCATAAGCTTTTCCCTTCTTTCTGGCAGGATTGCCCTGAAACTGGGTTCTTTTGCAGGCTAATCCTGACATGATCTGCTTTATCATATGCGGAAGCTGCTGCAATTGCGCATCGATGTTACATAGCAATGACGTAGCTGCCCTGCGGATTCGACAAAATATTTTTTACTTTATTGCAATAAAGTAGAAAATATGATACTATCTGATATAAATCTGAAATGGAAACACAATTTCCAATCGGATGAAAGGCAACAGCCATCAACCGGAGCAATCTGGATGAAAACAGGAGAGGAGAATTGAAAAAATGAGTGAGAAGCTGAAAGTTGGCATTCTGGGTGGAACTGGCATGGTAGGTCAGCGGTTTATTTCACTGCTGGAAAATCATCCCTGGTTCGAAGTGGCTGCCATTGCAGCAAGCCCCCGTTCCGCAGGCAAGACCTACGAAGAGGCAGTCGGCGGCAGATGGAAAATGGACACACCCATGCCGGAAGCGGTAAAGAACCTGATCGTATTAAACGTTAACGATGTGGAGCATGTAGCATCCCAGGTTGATTTTGTATTCAGCGCTGTCGATATGACAAAGGACGAGATCAAAAAGATCGAGGAAGCCTATGCAAAGACAGAAACACCTGTTGTTTCCAATAACTCCGCACACCGCTGGACATCGGATGTCCCGATGATGGTTCCGGAGATCAATCCGGAGCATGCGGCAGTTATCGAATCTCAGAAAAAAAGACTCGGTACCAAGAGAGGCTTCGTTGCTGTAAAACCCAACTGCTCGATTCAGAGCTATGCGCCTGTCCTGACTGCATGGAAAGAGTTTGAGCCCTATGAAGTGGTTGCTACGACCTATCAGGCGATTTCCGGCGCAGGCAAGACCTTTGCAGATTGGCCGGAGATGGTGGGAAATATCATCCCTTATATCGGCGGCGAGGAAGAGAAGAGCGAAAAGGAGCCGCTGCGTCTTTGGGGTAAAGTGGAGGACGGCGTGATCGTTCCGGCACAGAGCCCGGTTATCACATGCCAGTGTATCCGTGTGCCTGTTTTAAACGGACATACCGCAGCTGTGTTTGTGAAGTTTAAGAAAAAGCCTACCAAGGAAGAGTTAATCGACCGTCTGGTTCATTTTTCCGGCGAGCCGCAGAGACTGGAGCTTCCCAGCGCGCCCAAACAGTTTATTCAGTATCTGGAGGAGGATAACCGCCCTCAGATTGCGCTGGATGTCAACTATGAAAACGGCATGGGAATTTCGGTCGGCCGTCTGAGAGAGGATACGGTTTACGACTGGAAGTTCGTTGGCTTATCCCACAATACAGTCCGCGGAGCAGCGGGCGGCGCAGTGCTTTGCGCAGAGCTGCTCAAAGCACAGGGATATATCACAAAGAAATAAAAGAGAGACATACAGCAGGGAACGACGGGAGGTAGAAGCTACCTCCCTTTCGCTGCTTTGCAGGACAGAGGTGTATGGCAAAAAAGTTATTTATCGCAGAGAAACCGAGTGTGGCCCAGGAGTTTGCAAAAGCGCTGAAATATCAGATGAGCCGCAGGGATGGTTATCTGGAATCGGAAGAGGCGATTGTGACCTGGTGCGTTGGTCATCTGGTTACGATGAGCTATCCGGAAGTGTACGATATCAAATATAAAAAATGGTCGGTCGATACGCTGCCGTTTATCCCGGAAACTTTTAAATATGAAGTGATCTCGGGCGTCAAAAAACAGTTCGATATCGTCAGCTCGCTGTTGAACCGTCCGGACGTCGATACAATTTACGTCTGTACAGACTCCGGGAGAGAGGGAGAGTATATTTACCGGCTTGTGGAGCAGGAAGCGAACATTCACGGAAAAAAGCGCCGCAGGGTCTGGATTGATTCTCAGACGGAGGAAGAGATTCTGCGCGGGGTGCGGGAGGCAAAGGATTTGTCGGAATATGATAATCTGGCGAACGCAGCCTACCTGCGCGCCAAGGAAGATTATCTGATGGGCATCAATTTTTCCCGTGCGTTGACTTTAAAATACGGCAACCATGTCAAAAACTACTTGCGCCGCGACCGTGCGGTGATTTCAGTTGGCCGTGTAATGACCTGTGTATTGGGCATGGTCGTCAACCGGGAACGCGAAATCCGTTCGTTTGTAAAAACGCCTTTTTACCGTGTGACGGGAGCCTTTGGAATTCCGATGGGCGACGGAAAGGAAAAACCGTTCGAGGGAGAATGGCGCGCAGTAGAGGGAAGTGCCTGGAACCTTTCACCGCTTTTATATAAAGAAAACGGATTTTCGGAAAAAAAAGATGCCGAGGCACTGATGGAAAAGCTGGGTGCAATTTTGCCGGAAGGTGTGATGTCCCCCGAATTTTCAGGCGCTTTTCTGGAAAAATGTGAAAAAAAGAAAGAACAGAAAAATCCGCCGCTGTTATATAATCTGGCGGAGCTGCAAAATGATTGCTCCCGGATGTTTAAGATCAGTCCGGATGAAACGCTCAAAATTGCACAGGAGCTTTATGAGAAAAAGCTGACGACCTATCCGAGAACGGATGCCCGTGTTTTATCCAGCGCAGTTGCAAAGGAAATCCATAAAAATATCGGCGGACTTCGCAATTTCGCTCCGGTCAGCGCATACGCAGTGCAGATTCTGGAAGAAAATAGTTATCAGAAAATTGCAAAAACCCGTTATGTCAACGACAAACAGATCACGGATCACTATGCGATTATCCCGACCGGACAGGGCTTTTCGGCGCTGCGGAGTCTTTCTCCCGCGTCGGCAAAGGTCTATGAAGTGATTGCAAGACGTTTCCTGAGCATCTTTTATCCGCCGGCGATTTCCCAGAAGGTATCGCTGACGGTGCTTGTAAAATCGCAGCAGCTGCCGCAGGGTGAACGCTTTTTTGCTTCGTTTAAGGTGCTGACGCAGGAAGGGTATCTGGGCGTCAGCCGCCCATCCTTTTTCAGCTCCAAAAAAGAAGAAAAAGAGGAGAAAAACGGAGAGGAAGAGGAATTTTCCTGCGACGAGGCATTTTTAAAGGTGTTACAGACTATGAAAAAAGGAGAACAGCTTCCGCTGCATTCTCTTTCTATCAAAGAAGGCGAAACCTCGCCGCCGAAGCGCTATAATTCCGGCTCGCTGATCCTGACAATGGAAAATGCGGGACAGTTTATTGAGGACGAAGAGCTGCGGGCACAGATCAAGGGCAGCGGCATCGGAACCTCTGCGACGCGTGCGGAAATCTTAAAAAAGCTTGTCACGATCGAGTATCTGGCGTTGAATAAAAAGACGCAGACGATCACGCCGACGCTGATGGGCGAAATGATTTACGATGTGGTTTCAGATTCGATCCGACCACTGTTAAATCCTGCGCTGACTGCCAGCTGGGAAAAAGGGCTGACCGGTGTTGCGGAGGGGACGATTACATCCGGAGAATATATGGATAAACTGGATGATTTTGTACGCAGGAGGACGAATATCGTTAAACAGCTGCACAATCAGTCCATCTTATATCAGCAGTTCGATGCGATAGCCGGTTTTTACCAGAAAAAAGAAACCGCACCGGCTGTCAAAAAAGCAGGAACAGCAAAAAAAAGGACAGAAAAGAAAGAAAATGCGGAAGGCTAGGGCTTTTCTGCAAAACGTTCGTCGCATTCAGGCGGCAGAAACAGGAGGAAAAAGAAGATGGAAGCAATGAAGATCAGAAACCTGTACAATCTGGAAGAAACAATCGCTGCACCGCTTTTGGAGCAGTATGAGTATCCGTGGGAGGTTCTGCCCTATATCAAGGAATTCATCAAAGCACTCGGGAACGCTCTGCCGGAGGATCGCTTCGAAAAAAGAGGAGAGGATATCTGGGTGGCAAAAAGCGCGACTGTTGCGCCGACTGCCTGCTTAAACGGTCCCTGTATCGTGGATGAGGAAGCGGAAATCAGACACTGCGCCTTTGTCAGAGGCAGCGCAATCATCGGAAAAGGCGCGGTTGTCGGTAATTCCACCGAGTTAAAAAACGTCATTCTGTCCAATAAAGTGCAGGTTCCGCATTATAATTACGTCGGGGACAGCATTTTAGGTTATAAGGCACATATGGGTGCAGGTTCCATCACTTCGAATGTAAAAAGCGACAAGACTCTGGTTGTTGTCAAATCTGCAGAAGAAAACATCGAAACCGGTCTGAAAAAATTCGGCGCGATGTTGGGCGACTGCGTGGAGGTAGGCTGCAACAGCGTGTTAAATCCGGGGACGGTAATCGGAAGACATACGAACGTTTATCCGCTTTCGCGGGTGCGCGGATTTATTCCGGAAAACAGTATTTTCAAAGATCAGGAACATATTGTATTAAAGGAAGACAGGGGCTGACCCCTGCCTTTTCTTTTTTAAATTTAATTGTGCTTTTCTGAAAGTTGATTTCATGCCCACATGAAAATCGGCTTTCAGGCAAGCTGGAAGGGCGCATGGGAACGATTGTGATAGTAGAATAGAAAAAATGCTTGACGAAGCAGTGCCTGCGGTGTATAGTTTACTCAATGGATTAACGCTTGCACGCGTTAAAGCGTAAAAAGTGATTATGAGGAGGAACGGAAAATGAAAAAGTTAGCGGCAATTTCCCTTGTGCTGGCAATGACCGCGGCATCTTTGGCTGGCTGCGGCTCGACAGCAAACACTGCAGCACCGGCAGAAAGTGAAGCGGCAGAAACCCCTGCAGCAACAACAGAGGAGACAACAGATACAGCAGCGGATACGGTAGCAGCAGATGGCAAGGTGTATAACATTGGTATCTGTCAGCTGGTACAGCACGAAGCGCTGGATGCAGCAACCCAGGGTTTTCAGGATGCACTGACCAAACTGCTGGGTGAGGAAAATGTGAAGTTTGACCTGCAGAATGCTTCCGGTGATTCCGCAACCTGTGCAACGATCGTCAACCAGTTTGTATCTTCTGATGTTGACCTGATTCTGGCAAATGCAACGGCCCCTCTGCAGGCAGCAGCGGCAGCTACCAATGAGATTCCGATTCTGGGAACCAGCGTTACAGACTATGCGACAGCACTTTCCATCGATGACTGGACAGGCGTAACCGGCACAAATATTTCCGGTACTTCCGATCTGGCTCCGCTGGATCAGCAGGCGGACATGCTGCATGAGCTGTTTCCGGATGCAAAAAATGTCGGCATCCTGTATTGCTCTGCAGAAGCGAATTCTTCTTATCAGTCCAATACCATTCAGAAATATTTAAAGGATTACGGCTATGAATGCACAGAGTATACCTTTGCAGACTCTAATGATATTGCATCGGTTGTAAATAACGCAGTTGCAGCAAGTGATGTCCTTTATATTCCTACGGATAATACGGCGGCATCCAATACCACGATTATCCAGAA
>OGZO01000604.1_pt1 | contig 27078 bp, 19 predicted proteins | sample 1576721 | NCBI WGS metagenome assembly OGZO01 (sample SAMEA3541516, study PRJEB24748) | human gut metagenome | biome: human gut; feature: human-associated habitat; material: faeces | place: China | collected 2012 | reverse complement strand
CTTTCGGGAATATTTTTTTCTGTATGAAAGTCTCCACCCAGATGCAGTTCTGCGTCCGACATAAACTGGAACTTGTATTTGTGAAGGATTCTTGTTTTTATACTTATCACAAAGATACTCATAAAATTTATTGTACCATCTATCAATATAGTTTACAAAATTACCATTTTTTACAAGTTCAATAAAATATTTTTTTCTAAAAAGTTTATATGAATACTTTTTAACACCATAAAATAAAAGCGATATCAAGCAAGGAAGGAACTCTTCGCATTCTCCGCCTTCTAAGTCTGTCGGAATCCATATTTTCACATCAAAGATAATCGGTACAAAATAGCTTGCAATCCACCTCTCAGGAAAACATTCTTCTGGATTTTGAATAAAGTACGCTTTATTTATTTTATCTTTACTTAAAATATATGATTCACAGCGTTTCTGGTCATTCTTCTTCTCCCGGATATCCACGACCCAAACCATCCGCCTGCCATCTTGGGAATAAAAATATTCCCGCGCCCGCCGCTCTTCAGGGTCGATAGGAGAATGCTGGAATTCAAGTACAAGATTGTGCTCTGTCAGGATGTCGGCGATATGTTTTTCGCCGCTCTGTGTATCTTTTAGGATGCGCTCCTGCCATGCCTCTGGAAAACAGTTTTTCCAGTCAAGGTGCCAGTCCGTCTCCTTTCCTGTGGCCCAAGTATCAGAGCATTGTCGTTTATGCGCCCAGTGATGGGCTTTCTTTTCCCCGCATTTGGCCAAGACAGGCCCACCACACGCAGGACAGATACCTATCAGCCCCTTTTCCGCTGTACGTCTCTGACCATCCACCAGAGCAAAGCGCATATGGCCTCCATAAGGTAACAGACTAAAGATTCTTACTAGACAGCGTAGCGGAGCCTCCCCCTCTCGGCAAGAGAACACCGCTCATTGCAAGGATTATCAGGAGACAAGTTATGATTTTTTAACCAGCTGTATTTTAATGATAAAAAAGAAAAATCACTTTTTTTGATTTTTTCGTTGACAGCCAGGGGCTTTTTGGGCAGTATGCATTTCTGCCGAGGGGCTGTAGCTCAGTTGGGAGAGCGCTTGAATGGCATTCAAGAGGTCAGGAGTTCAATTCTCCTCAGCTCCACCAAAAAGGAAATCAGGGTTTGCGGAAACGCAGACCCTTTTTTCGTTTTCGGCTCCCGCCGTTTTTCTCCCCCCCCGCCACATGACGCCATTGTGTCATTCTGTGACATTTTCACGGAGCCCGTCTTCCCCCGTTGCCCTTTTTCTCTTAGCGCGCTACTAGGGGAAAAGGACCGTCAATGACCCGGTCCAAAGAAGGAGGAAGATGAGATGAAAGGTTTGTTCGCTTCCCTGGCAATGCTTTGCGCCCTGTGCTTGGCCCTGCCCGCCGCCCAGGCCAAGCCCCTTCCCGGTGCCAAGTACACCTACACCCTGAAAAGCGTCATGCCCGTGGCCGGTCGCCAGGGCGTGGCCTGCGACGGCAAATTCATCTATGTGAGCTGCAGCAAGGCCCTGTACAAGTACGACATGAACGGCAAACTGGTGGCCGAGAACAAAAATCCCTTCGAAGGCTACTCCATCCCCTCCAACCACATCGGTGACATCGACGTCTACAACGGCGAGATCTATGTGGGCGCCGAAAACTTCATGGACGGCGTGGGCAAGGACATCCAGATCGCCATCCATGACGCCAACACCCTGAAATTCAAGCGCACGTTCAAGTTCGAGCCCAAGTCCGGCCAGGAAGAAGTCTCCGGCATCACCGTGGACCCGGTCAAGAAGACCGTGTGGATGTGCTCCTGGGTGGGCGAAGAAAGCGGCCGTCATCTGTATGAATACGACCTCAAGGGCAACTACCTGCGCAAGGTGCATCTGCAGCCCGTGCCGCAGTGGGTGCAGGGCGTGTTCTACTACAACGGCTCCCTGTTCATGACCGCTGACGACGGCACCGCCGACGATAACGAGCCCGACCATCTGTACCGCATCGACATCACCTCGGACAGCAACGCCCATGTGTACATGGAAAAGGTCTTCGACGAAGCCATCAAGCAGGGCGAGATCGAAGGTCTGTGCGTGGATCCCTCCACCGGCGACCTGCTGGTGCACATGAACCGTGGCGCCCGCATCGTGCTGGGCATGGGCAAGGGCTTCTACCCCGGCTACACCGAGGAAGTCCACGAGATCTACCGCTACAGCATGGAAGCCAAGCAGCCCCCGCGCCGCTAGGCATCGTGTCCTACCTGCCTTTCCGGGCCGCCTTCGGGCGGCCCTTTTTCGTGCCCGCCTCCCTTGACGCCGCCTGCCCCGCCCGCTATGCCCATGCCTCAAGCTTTCCGCAGGAGACAGGCATGGACCTTCGCAAAATACTGCTCATTTCCCTGGGGCACCTCAGCTGCGACCTCAACGGCGGCGCGCTGCCCTCGCTGATGCCCTATCTGGCCGCGGCCCACGGCTTCAACTATCAGGCCGCGGGCGCCCTGATGTTCGCCTATTCGGCCACCTCTTCCCTGGTGCAACCCGTATTCGGCTATCTGGCCGACAAACACGCCCGTTCCTGGTTCGTACCGCTGGCCGTGCTGCTGGCGGGCGGCAGCCTGGGTCTGGTGGGTTTTCTGGACAGTTACTGGGCCATCTTCCTCACCCTCATGCTCTGCGGCGTGGGCGGCGCCCTGTTCCATCCCGAAGGGGCCCGCTATGCCAATCTCGTCTCCGGCAACCGCAAGGGCGCGGGCATGAGCATCTTTTCCGTGGGCGGCAACAGCGGCTTCGTGGTGGGGCCGCTGCTGGTGGCCGGGGCCACCTTCGTGGCGGGCCTGCACGGCACGGCCGTGTTCCTGCTGCTGGCCCTGTGCACGGCCTCGTTCCTCTTTTTCCAGATGCGCGGCTGGCAGCGCCAGATCCCCCAGAGCAATGCCGCCGCAGGACAGGCCGAACCGCGCAACGACTGGCATGCCTTCGGCGTGCTGACCCTGGTCATCGCCTCGCGCTCCATCCTTTTCCTGGGCTTCAATACCTACATCCCCATGTACTGGCATGACGTCTTCGGCCAGAGCAAGGAATTCGGCGCCATGATGCTGGCCTTCTTCTGCGTCTGCGGCGTCAGCAGCAACGTGCTGGGCGGCTTCCTGGCCGACAGGATCGGCTATGCCCGCATCATCCGCCTTTCGTGGTGGCTGGCCCTGCCCGCGGCCCTGGCCTTCGCCTGGGTGGACAGCATGTGGCTGGCGGCCCTGCTGCTGGCCCCGCTGGCCGTGGGCCTGTTCGCGCCCTTCAGCTCCATGGTGGTGCTGGGCCAGAAGCTGCTGGCCCGCAACATGGGCTTCGCCTCGGGCGTGACCCTGGGCCTGCCCATGACCCTGGGCGGCATGGCCATGCCCCTGCTGGGCTGGATCGCGGACAATTTCGGCGGGCTGGGCACGGCCATGGCCTGCCTGGTGCCCGTGGCGGCCCTGGGGGCGCTGGCCTCCCTGCGCCTGCGGGACGACGCCGCCGGGGAGCGTGCCTGATGCCGGTCGCCGGTCTTGCAAGCCCCGTGGGGCCGCTCTGGCTCACGGAAGAGGACGGGCATCTGGTAGCCCTGGACAGGACATGCCCGTCCCCGGTCCACTGCCCGCCCGAGGCCATCTCCCTGCCGGGACAGCCCGTGGCGAGCCCCCTGCTGCACGAGGCCCGGGAACAGCTGGCGGCCTACTTTGCGGGCCGCCTGCGCCGCTTCGACCTGCCGCTGGCCCCGCAGGGGACGCCCTTCCAGCTGCGCGTCTGGCGGGCCCTGCAGGACATCCCCTACGGACGGACCTGCTCCTACGCCGAACTGGCCGCGGCCGTGGGCAGCCCGCGTGCCTGCCGTGCCGTGGGCCAGGCCAACGGCCGCAACCCGCTGATGATCGTCATCCCCTGCCACAGGGTCATCGCCGCCGGTGGCGGCCTGGGCGGCTACAGCGGCGGTCTGGACATCAAGCGTTTCCTGCTGCGTCTGGAGGCGGGGCTGCCCCTGCCGGCAGACCGCTGACGCCCCCTGCTCCCTCCCCGGCGGTTGCCTCCTGGCGCGAGTACAGGTATTATGGATAAGTTCGTATCTTTACTGTCGTTTTTGATACAGAACTGCAAAATGACAGTAAAAGTATGACATACTTTGTCATAATACCCTGCCCTTCAGCCCCAGAGTGCGGACCATGAACACGATCCATACCATCTGTATCGTCGATGACGACGAGGAAATCCGCTCCTTGCTTTCCGACTATCTGCGTCGCAACGGCTTTTCCACCTGCACGGCGGGGAACGCGGCGGAGTTCCTCGAGATCCAGCGCCGCGTGCCCTGCAGCCTGATCGTCATGGACATCATGCTTCCCGGCATGAACGGGCTGGAGCTGTTCCGTACCCTGCGCGCCGAATCCACGGTGCCCGTCATCTTCCTCACCGCGCTGGGCGACATCACCGACCGCATCGTGGGCCTGGAGCTGGGCGCCGATGACTACCTGAGCAAGCCTTTCGAGCCCCGCGAGCTGCTGGCCCGCATCCGTACCGTGCTGCGCCGCACCGAAGGCAGCGCCCGCCGCGACCAGCCCGAGACCACGCCCCTGCAGTTCGCAGGCTGGCTGCTGGACCGCAGCGCCCGCCATCTGGTGGCGCCCGACGGGGTGGTGGTCTCCCTGAGCGGCACGGAATACCGCCTGCTGGAGATCTTTTTGCAAAACCCCCAGCGGGTGCTCAGCCGCGACGAGCTGCTGGAACGCACCCAGGGCCGCAACGCCGTGCCCTATGACCGCAGCATCGACGTGCAGATCAGCCGCTTGCGCACCCGCCTGCGCGACAACGGCCGCGAGCCCCAGCTCATCAAGACCGTCCGAGGCGACGGCTACGTGCTGGCCACGGACGTGCGCCCGCAGTTCGTGCGCCCGGCCCTGCCCGTGGATGCCCCCATCATGCCCGGAAAGTAGCATGCGCGCCTTCCTTGCCCGTCTGCTGCGCAGCCTGACCTCCACCACGCTTTCCGCACAGCTGGCGGGCATGCTCATCGGCGGCATCCTTTTCCTGCACGGCGTGGCCACCTTCACGGTCCAGCTGGTGGAAGAACGGCAGGCGGCCCGCTCCGCCCTGCTGGAACAGGCCAACAGCCTGGCCCTCTCCCTCCAGCTCCTGCACTCCGAACCCTTCGAGTACAAGCGCTCCCTGCTGGAGCGGCTGGAACGCCTGGACGTGGTCCACCTGAGCCTGAGCGATGCCCCCAATCCGGCCCGGCAGGCCAGGGACGAACGCGCCCTGTATCTGCGTGACCGCCTGCGCAAGAACCTGAACAGCATCGAGACCGATCTGGACACCCGCGAGATGCTGACCGAGGTCCAGCGCGTGCATGTGGCCGACAGCATGAACCCCACCCTGCGCCGCCATGTGCCCTGGACGCATGTGTACGAAAGCCGGGTGAGCGTGCGCCTGGACGACGGCAAGTGGCTGTGTGTGGTCATCAGCAGCGATGCCTATGATTTCTCCCCCAGCCAGGCTTCCCTGACCATGCTCCTGCTGGAAGCGGGCCTGCTGATCCTGCTCATCCTGGTGGTGGTGCATCGCGTGGTGCGGCCCTTGCGGGTGCTCTCCGGCAAGGCCGAGAGTTTCGGCCGCGACCTCTACACCGCCCCCCTGCCCGAAGACGGGCCCACCGAAGTGCGCGAGGCCGCCCGGGCCTTCAACAAGATGCAGGAGCGCATCCGCGCCGGTGTGGGCCAGCACGAACGCATCCTGGCCGCCGTGGCCCACGACCTGCGCACCCCCCTGACCCGCATCCGCCTGCGCGTGGAGAGCATGGACCCCGCCTCCCCCCTGCGGGCCAAGCTGCTGGGAGACATCGACATCCTGGGCGGCATCATGGCCAACAGCGCAGAGCTCACCCGCGGCAGCGCCCGCGACGAGGCCGCCGTGCGCATGGACATGAACGCCCTGCTGGACAGCCTGGTCTCCGACCGGCAGGACATGGGACAGGACGTCAGCCTCGAAGGCAGCTGTGCCCGCCCCTGGACGGTGCGCCCCAACAGCTTCCGCCGCTGCCTCTCCAATCTACTGGACAACGCCCTGCGCTATTCCGGCAGTGTCCGCATCCAGCTCCGGGAAAAAGACGATATCCTGCAGATCGACGTGCTGGACGACGGCCCGGGCATCCCCCCCGACATGCTGGAACAGGTCTTCGAGCCCTTCTTCCGCCTGGACGAGGCACGCAGCCCCCACACCGGCGGCAGCGGCCTGGGCCTGAGCATCGCCCGCAGCATGGCCTGCCGCAACGGCGGGGAACTGAGCCTGCACAACCGGCCGGAAGGCGGCCTGTGCGCCCGCCTATGCCTGTACCGGTCGGCCATGGAGACGGAAACACTGTAACGAGCTCCGCCCCGCAGGGATGACGGGGAGAGCGCCATGCGGCCACAGCCGGGGCTCCCTTCAGGGAGTCTTCGGCCTCCGCGTTCCCGGTGTCTTGCGTCAGGCCGCTTTTCCCCGCCGCTCCCGGGATGCCCTGCGGCCCCACGCCTCCTGCCGCCCGTAACGATGCCTCTGCATCCTCCTTTTCCCCACAGGGATGGCCGCACGGCCCGCAGCCGCCCTTTTCTCTCCACTGTGCCGCAGGAAGCAAAGGCTTTGCACCCGGCAGGCATTGCGGTATGCTTTTCTGCCGTCCGGCCCGTCACGCCGGTGCACAAGGAGAAGCCATGAAGAACTTTTTGACCCTGCAATCCGTGGAGACCGTGCTGGGGCATCTGCGCGCCCTGCCCGTCCTGCCCGCGGAGACCGTCCCCCTGACGGATGCCCTGGGCCGCCGCCTGGCGGAAGCCCTGCACGCCCCTGCCGACCTGCCCGGTTTCGACCGTTCCACCGTGGACGGATTCGCCGTGCGCGCCCGTGATGTCTTCGGCGCGCAGGAAGGTTCCCCCGCCCTGCTGGAATGCGTGGGCGACTGCCCCATGGGCGCCGTGCCGGACATCAGCCTCCAGCCCGGCCAGTGCGCGCGCATCCTCACGGGCGGCATGCTGCCCGAGGGCGCGGATTGCGTGGTCATGGTGGAATATTCCCGCCCGGCCGGCGGCAACATGGTGGAGCTCACCCGCACCCAGGCCCCCGGTGACCATGTGGTCATGCGTGACGAGGACGCCGCCGCCGGTGACTGCATCATCCCCGCGGGCCGCAAGCTGCGCCCGCAGGAGATCGGTCTGCTGGCCTCCTTCGGACAGAAGGACGTGACCGTACGCCGTGCGCCCCGGGTGGCCATCATCTCCACCGGTGACGAGGTGGTGCCCATCGGGAGCGAGCCCCGCCCCGGCCAGGTGCGGGACGTCAATTCCTACAGCCTTGCCGCCCTTTGCCGCAGTGCCGGTGCCGAGCCGACGCTGGCCGGTCTGGTGCGCGACGACGCCGAGGCCCTGCGCCGCACGGTGCTGGCCGCGCTGGAAGAGGCCGATGTGGTGGTGGTCTCCGGCGGTTCCTCCGCCGGTATGCGCGACCATACCGTGGACGTCTTCACCTCCGTGCCCGGCAGCGAGCTGCTGACCCACGGCGTGGCCATCAGCCCCGGAAAGCCCTTCATCCTGGCCCGCAGCGGCGGCAAATGCCTTATGGGCCTGCCCGGCCATGTGAGCAGCGCCCTGGTCTGCGCCCGCGCCTTCCTCGTGCCCTTGCTGGAACACCTGCAGGGCAGCGCCGGGGACGAGCTCGTCCCCTCCCTCACCGCCCGCCTGACCCGCGCCGTGGCTTCGGCCCAGGGCCGCCGCGACTACATCCGCGTCAAACTGGTGCCCGCCGGCGCCACGGCCCTCGAGGCCGCCTGGCTGCCCCAGGGCCTGGACTGCTCCGATGTGGACTGGCTGGCCCAACCGCTCATGAAGCCTTCCGGCGTGGTCTCCGGCCTGGTGGAGGCCGACGGCCTCGTCATCTGCGCCGAGAACCGCGAAGGCCTCACCGCCGGGGAACGCGTGCGCGTGGAGCTGCTGGCGTAGATCCAGATCTTTTCGGGGGAAGGAACCCCCTTTTACTAGCGCAAAAAGGGGGTTCCTTCCCCCGTGCCCCCATCTTCCCCCCAATGCGCTTTATAAACGGACTGACCGCCTGTCGTTTTTGAAATGACGGCCCCGTTCCAAGGCGGGAACGGGAAAAGATGTCATGCCGACACCGGAGAGGATGTAATACCTTCCGGTCATGCGGCGGGAAGCCCTTCCGGCCTCCATTCGAGATATTGGGAGATATTTATGAAACGCGAACGTCATACCTATCTGACTTTGCAGACCGTGGAGGCCGCCCGCCAGGGCTGGCTGGACCGCATCAGCGCCGAGGGCCGCGAGCTGGCCACGGAGCGCGTGCCCCTGTCGGCGGCCCTGCACCGCGTGCTGGCCGAGCCCGTGGCCGCGCGCCGCTCTTCCCCGGCCTTCCACGGCGCGGCCATGGACGGCATCGCCGTCAACGCCGAATCCACCTTCACCGCTTCCACCCGGCGGCCCCTGCGCCTGACCATCGGCACCGACGCGTTCTGGATCAATACCGGCCATCCCCTGCCCGCAGGCACCAATGCCGTGGTCATGGTGGAGAACGTCAACACCGAGCCCGACGGACAGCATGTGGTCATCGAAAAGGCCGCCTTCCCCTGGCAGCATGTGCGCAAGCTGGGCGAGGACATGGTGGCGTCCGAGATCATCCTGCCGCCCGGCGTCTGCATCGGCCCCTACGAGCTGGGCGCGCTGGCCGCGGGCGGCGTGCTGGAACCGCTGGTGTTCAAAAAGCCCCGCGTGGGCATCATCCCCAGCGGCACCGAGATCGTGCCCCTCACCGAGGCCCGCGAAGAAGACCTGTGCGCGGGCCGCTGCCTGCCGGAGTTCAACTCCTACATCTTCTCGGCCATCGTGCAGGAGGCCGGAGGCGAGGCCTTCACCCTGCCCATCGTGCCTGACGATCCCGAAGCCATCAGCGCGGCCATCGACGCGGCCATCGACCAGGGCGCGGATCTGGTGCTGCTCAACGCCGGTTCCTCGGCGGGCAGCCACGACTATTCCGCCGACGTCATCGCCCACAAGGGCGAGCTGCTGACCCACGGTGTGGCCGTCATGCCCGGCAAGCCCACGGCCCTCGGCATGGTGCGCGGCGTGCCCATCATCGGCTCGCCGGGCTATCCCGTCTCGGCCATCGTGGCCCTGGAAGAGTTCGTCCAGCCCCTGCTGGCCCTGCTCCAGAAGCGCTGCCTGGCCCACCGCGAAACGGTCACGGCCCTGCCCGTCAATCCGCTGCCCTCCCGCCCCGGCATGGAAGAACGCATCCGCGTCAAGCTGGGCCGGGTGGACGACACCTTCTTTGCCGTGCCCCTGCCGCGCGGCGCGGGCACCGTCACCAGCCTGAGCCGGGCCGACGGCATCATCAGCGTGGCCCGCGACTGCGAGGGTATCAGCCGTGACGAGCCCGTGCAGGTGCAGCTGCTGCGCCCCCGCCAGCAGGTGGAAGGCACCCTGCTGGCCATCGGCAGCCACGACAACACCCTGGACCTCATCGACAGCTTCCTGCGCCGCGAGCATCCGCGCTTCCGTCTGGCCTCGGCCCATGTGGGCTCGCTGGGCGGCCTCATGGCCCTCAAGCGCCACCAGTGCCATCTGGCGGGCAGCCATCTGCTCAATGATGCCGACGGCGTCTACAACCGCCAGGCCCTGCGCGACAACCTCCAGGGCGAGCCCATGCTGCTGGTGCGCCTTGTGGACCGCGAACAGGGCCTCATCGTGGCCCCCGGCAACCCGCTGGGCATCCATGACATCGCCGACCTTGCGCGCGAGGACGTGCGCTTCATCAACCGCCAGCGCGGCAGCGGCACCCGCGTGCTGCTGGACTACCGCCTGAAGCAGCTGGGCATCCGCCCGCAGCAGCTGGCCGGGTATGAGGACGAGGAATACACGCATATGAACGTGGCCGCCGCCGTGCTTTCCGGCCGCGCCCATACCGGTCTGGCCGTGCGCGCCGCCGCCTGCGCCCTGGGCCTGGACTTCGTGCCCGTGGGCGTGGAGGAATACGACCTGGTCATCCCGCAGCGCTATGCCGAGGACGAACGCATCCTCGCCCTGCTGGATGTCATCCGCTCCGAGGCCTTCCGCAAGGAAGTGGCGGCCCTGGGCGGCTACGGCGTGGAAAAGACCGGTCAGGTCATCTGGGAATACGACGGCCGCTAGGCCGGGACAGTGTTGGGAAATCTTCGGGGGAGGGGGCTATGGCCACAGCCGGAACAAGCGCCTTTCCCCGTTGCTTCCTTCCTCCCTCATGACGCTCATTGGAAAAGGAAGCGCGAGGAAAGGTCCGTACGACACTGGCCGATGGCGCCGCAGTCCGTCCCCTTGGTGACGCAGAGGCCTTACGGCAAGCGGTAGGCTCCTGAGGGGCTCACCGTAAATATATGTCCCGCAGGAGGCCCGTGGATGCTGACCTTGCTGGCCCTGTACGGCGGCCTGTTCCTCACCGCGCTGGTGGCGGCCACCCTGCTGCCCGCGCAGTCGGAGCTGCTGCTGGGCACCCTGCTGGTGCAGAGCGGGGAACCGGCCTGGGCCCTCATCACCGTGGCCACCCTGGGCAACAGCGCGGGCTCGGCCGTCAACTGGTGGCTGGGCCGTTATCTCACCCGCTTTCAGGATCGCCGCTGGTTCCCCTTCTCGCCGGAGTCCCTGCGCAAGGCCGAAGGCTGGTACCACCGTTACGGCCGCTGGACCCTGCTGTGCAGCTGGATGCCCGTCATCGGCGACCCCCTGACCCTGGTGGCCGGTACCTTGCACGAGCCCCTGCCCTCCTTCCTGCTTCTGGTGGTGCTGGCCAAACTGGGCCGCTATCTGGTGGTAGCCGGTGTGGCCCTGGCGCTCTGGTGATGTTTGGGAATTGACGGCTGGACAGACACATGACATTTTGTCTCCAAAATGACCTGGAGACATCAATATGAGCTTGGGACTGTTTTTCGATTCCGGCAACCTTGATTTGTTGAAAAAAGTACGCAATTTCCTTTCACAAAAAGAACTTGCAGCCCGTTTGCACTATACGCCGCGACAGATTGCGCGCTGGGAAAAGGGGGAAAGCCCCCTTCCTCACGCCCTGCTGCCTGCACTGCGGGAAATTTTGCAAATTGAAGAGCAGAAGGACTGCGATTTTACATTTATTGATCTGTTTGCAGGAATAGGAGGCATCAGGCTCGGATTTGAAGCAAATGGAGGGAAATGCATTTTTACCAGTGAATGGGACAACTATGCCAGAAAAAGCTATATTGCCAACTTTGGGGAAGCCCATCCTGTTACTGGGGACATTACCGCTATTGATGCTGCAGACATTCCTGACCATGATGTCCTGCTTGCAGGTTTTCCGTGCCAGCCCTTCAGCATTGCTGGCGTTTCCAAAAAAAACTCTCTTGGCCGCCCCCATGGCTTTGAATGTACCACTCAGGGGACCCTCTTTTTTGATGTAGCCAGAATTATTGCCGCAAAACGGCCAAAAGCTTTTTTACTTGAAAATGTCAAAAATCTTGTTTCCCACAACAAAGGCCATACCTTTGCAGTAATCAGGGAAACTCTTGAAAAGGAACTTGGCTATCATATCGCCTACAAGGTTCTGGACGGAAAACATTTTGTTCCCCAGCACCGGGAGCGCATCCTGATAGCAGGCTTCGCCCACGAAACAGACTTTTCCTGGGATGATATGAGCATGCCTCCGGCAGGCCAGAAAAGGCTGCGGGATATTCTTCATCCACAGGACGGTTCTGAACAGGACGTGGACGATGGAAGGTTTACGGATTCCCAAGGACGCGTACTTTCCAAATATACGCTTACCGACAATCTCTGGACCTACTTGCAGGGCTATGCCGCAAAACACCGTGCCAAAGGCAACGGCTTTGGATGCTCTGTAACCGGACCTGGCGATATTGCCAGAACCCTGTCTGCCCGCTACTACAAGGATGGTTCCGAAATTCTTGTTTTCCAGGGAGAAGACCGCAATCCCCGCCGCCTGACGCCACGCGAGTGTGCAAGAATCATGGGCTTTCCCGATACGTTCAAAATTGTTGTCTCCGATACACGAGCCTACAAACAGTTTGGCAATTCCGTCATTGTTCCCCTGATGAAACAGGCCGCGGAACATATGAAACCATATATTATGAGAGAGAAAAAACTGGCTTCCGGCTGTATTGTGGAATCTTGTCCCCATGACTGATATTGTAGACAGGAAGACCCGCAGCAGGATGATGTCCGGCATCCGCTCCCGTAATACCCGCATAGAGATTACCGTCAGAAAACGGCTATTTTCTCTCGGATTCCGCTACCGGATCAATGATCGTCGTCTTCCAGGAAAGCCTGATATGGTTTTCCCCAAATACAGGGCAGTCATTTTTACACACGGATGTTTCTGGCACGGGCATGACTGCAAATATTTCCGTCTTCCCTCAAGCAACCGTGACTTCTGGCAGGCAAAAATCAGCCGCAACAAAAAGCGGGATGAAGACGTTGTTGCCCTGCTGCATGAAAACGGCTGGCGTGTAGCCATTGTCTGGGAGTGTGCCTTGCGCCAGAAACAGCTGCCGGAACTGGACGCTGTCACCAGTCTTTTGTCAGACTGGTTGCAGCACGGGACTGAAGATCTGGAGGTACACGGATGAAAAAAGGATTCCTTTCGGAATATTTCCGCAGTGTAGCCTCAAAGCGGCTGAGTACTGTTGAAATTGAACCCAATGCATCCAACCAGCATGAATTTAATGGAGTAGCTGGTCTGAAAAAAATTCTCGGAACTGAAAAACAGTATATTAAAGCCACGTTTTTCTATTTTGAGGATGATATGGAGGAGAATATACGGGAAGAAGGCGATTTGACATGGTATGATTCCCGAAAGAATCACCCAAAGCGCAGTGAGTTCCGCCTATATTTTCAGGAAACAGAAGTCTCCCGGCTAGCTGCACCTAATGACCTTTTTATCATGGCCATCAAAAATGACGGGAAGGCTTTCATTATTATTGCAAGACAAAACTCCACTGCCGAGCACCAGCTTGCATGGCTGTTCAATCTCCCGGAACACTCTGGAAAATCCTTTGCTGTTCAAGAAGAATCTGACAACGACAGTATAAAAACAGGGATATTTTCCCAGCATCTTCTTGAACAGCTTGGAATTGTTTTACCTTCTACAGAGGAAAGTTGCCTTGAAGAAATGCTGTGCAAATTTAACGGTAAATTCCCTTCCACTCTAGAGTTTTCAGCTTTTGCCCGTGAAAAAGTCGGGGATTTCGATGCCTATGACAACAGGGCTGATGATGTTTTAAGTACATGGATGCAAAAAGAAGAAAATCTTTTTCGTACGCTGGAGCGGCACCTTGTCGGCAAGCGGATTGATGAAGGATTTTCGGGAGACACCCGTGTTGACACGTTCATTTCCTTCTCGCTGTCCGTTCAAAACAGGCGGAAGTCACGTGCAGGAAATGCCCTCGAAAATCATCTGTCCTTTCTGTTTGAAAGGCTGAATATCAAGTTTTCCCGCACCCTCCAGACAGAAGGCCATTCAAAGCCCGACTTTTTGTTTCCCGGTATCGAAGAATACCAAAATCCTCTTTTTCCTGCCCGCAGTCTTACCATGCTTGGCGTAAAGACAACCTGCAAAGACCGCTGGCGCCAGATTCTGGCAGAAGCAGACCGGATAGAGGAAAAACATCTGTTTACCCTGCAGTCCGGCATAAGCCAAAACCAGACAGATGAAATGGGCGCCCACAAGGTCCAGCTTGTCATCCCCAGACAGATACACAGTTCATTCAGTGTGGGACAACAATGCCAGTTGATGACTCTGGATGACTTTGTCGGGCTTGTCAGGGAACGGCAAACCCACTGACACATTTCTAAGACACACCTGCCAGCAAGCCACTGTTGACCAGAACAAAGGCGGGGGGAACTTTTTTCCGCCAGGAAAAGTTCCCCCGCCCCCTCAATATTTTCACCGGCCAGTATCCGGTGACGAGCTTTGTTCCAACGGCCTATTTCAGCGCGGCGTCGCCGTCTAGCACCAGCACATGGGCGTGGAGGCCGGCCTTGCGGGCCGCCGCGGCGCGGGCCTCGGCCTCGGCGCGGCAGCGGGGGCAGGCGTGGCGGGGGATGAGCAGGCACAGGGAGCGGGCCACGCGCTCGGAGCTGGTCTCAAAGCAGCCCAGGCCGGAGCAGTCCGGGCACAGGCGCCAGCTTTCGCGCTGGCTCTCGCGCAGCATGTCCGTATCGTAGAAGACATGCTTGCGCCGCGTCCACCAGCCGTTCTCTTCCTCGCCTTCCTGCGGCACGGACGGCGGGTTGTGGTACAGCTCCAGCAGGCCGTCGCAAAGGCGGGCGATGTAGTCGCTGATCTTCTGTTTCTGGCGGGTGCTCTCGGGCCGCCACTGGGGCTCGCGGATGTCGCCCGCGTCCAGACCGGCCAGCGCCAGACAGATGCCCAGGTTCACATAGGGCAGGGCGCCGCGGATGGCGTAGCCGCCTTCCAGCACGGCGATGTCCGGGTTCAGGGCGCGGTTGAGGGCCGCATAGCCCTGGGCCGAGAGCTTCATGTTGGCCAGCGGGTCCGTGAAGTGGTTGTCCTGCCCGGCGGAGTTGATGACCAGATCGGGCTTGAAGTCCGCCAGCATGGGCAGCACGGCGTGCTCGATGGCGTAAAGGTAGCCCTCGTCCGAGGTCTCGGGCGGCAGGGGGATGTTGATGGTGCGGCCCAGCGCGCCCGGCCCGCCGCATTCCTGCGGGAAGCCCGTGCCCGGATAGAGGGTGCGGCCGTCCTGATGCAGGGAGATGAACAGGGTGTTCAGGTCGTTCCAGAAGATGTCCTGGCTGCCGTCGCCGTGGTGCACGTCCGTATCCACGATGGCGATGCGCAGGGGCCGCCCCGTGGGATGCGGATAGTGGTCGCGGATGTACTCCACCATCACGGCTTCGTTGTTGATGTTGCAGAAACCGCGGTTGCCGTGGGTCACGCGCATGGCGTGGTGTCCCGGAGGACGCACCAGGGCAAAGGCCTTGTCTTCCTTCTTCTCCATGACCAGACGGGCGGCCGTGATGGCCCCGCCCGCCGAGGCCCGGTGCGAATCGGTGACCACGGCGCCGGTGGAGGGCAGACAGAAATGCACGCGCTCCACCTGGGCGTTGGTGGCGAGCTCCGGACGGTATTCGGTGATGCCGGGGATGTCGAACAGGCCTTCTTCCGCCAGCTGATCGCGGGTATAGAGCAGGCGCTCCTCACGTTCGGGATGGGTGGCGGAGATGGCCCAGTCGAAGGCGGGGAAGAAGACCACGCCCAGCCGGTTACGGGCTCTCAGGGGATCAGTCATCGTCGTCCAGCATGTTTTCGGCAAAGATGTCGGCGCTGTAGCGCGCATAGGAGATCATCTTGCCCAGGCGGCCCAGAGCCATGGCATAGGCAAGGTTGGTCTCGGCCACGGCCGCGAAGAGCAGGCCGTTGTCGTCTTCCACCACGAAGACGCCGCCGGGCTTCTGCTCATGACGGAAGACCACGCAATGCAGCAGCCCGGGATCGCCCAGGCGGGAAACGAATTCGCAGCCGGGCAGGGGGCTCTCGTCCAGCACGGCCTGCTCCAGGGCGGCATCGGTACGGGGCAGGAAGCGCAGGCGGCCTTCCTCGGCGGTGACGGTATACAGTTCGCTCATGGCAATATCCTTACGTCTTATTCCAGCCCGCTGCCGCGCTGCTTCAGATGCCGCTCCACGGCGGAGAGGCATTGCAGCACCACGTCCTCGGGCTGTTGCGATGCGTCGATGATGGCGATGCGGTCGGGCTCTTCCGCCGCGATGGTCAGATAGCCCTGGCGCACGCGCTCGTGAAAATTGAGGCTCTCGCTGTCGAAACGGCCCTCGGAGAGCACCGTGCCCTCGCGCCGGTTGCGCAGGCCCGCGCGCTCCAGCCCCACGGACACGGGCAGGTCGCAGAGCAGGGTCAGATCCGGTTGCAGGCCGCCGGTGGCCAGATCGTTGGCCCGGCGCAGGCGGTCGGGATCACGGCCGCGGCCGTAGCCCTGATAGGCCAGGGTGGAGTCGGTATAGCGGTCGCAGATGACGATCTGTCCGGCTTCCACCGCCGGACGGATGATCTCGGCCACATGCTGGGCCCGGTCGGCCAGGAAGAGATAGAGCTCGGCCCGGTTGCACAGGCCGGAATTGCGGGCGTCCAGCAGGATGGGACGCAGGGCGCGCCCCAGACCGCAGCCGCCCGGTTCGCGCGTCAGCAGCACGTCGTGGCCGCGCTTTTCCAGTTCCAGGGCCAGCAGCTGCTGGGCCGTGGTCTTGCCCGAACCTTCTATGCCTTCGAATGTGATGAACATGGCAGCCTCACAGCAGGGAGAGCATCCCGTCCTCCCCGGAAGACTTCCGGGAAGCGCGGGGCTTCTTTTCGACTTTTTCTTCCACCGGCGTCTGCGCGCAGCGGTGCATGGCCCGGCCCAGGGTGGCCTGATAGGGCGTCCAGCTCTCGCCTTCGCCCAGCTGGGCGAACAGGCCCCGGCACTGGGCCATCTTGGCGTCGATGTTGTCCGCATAGTGCAGCACGAGGGCCTCGGCGGTCTGCGGCACGCGCACGGCCCCGAATTCCAGCGTACCGTGGTGGCTCAGGACCAGATGCTTGAGATGGCGCTGCAACTCGGGCTCCAGGCCCGATCTTTCCAGATAGGGAGCCAGCATCTCCACGCAGATCTCCAGATGCCCCAGCAGGCGGCCCTCGTCGGTATAATCGTTGGCGATGCCGCCGGAAAATTCGCGGATCTTGCCGAAGTCGTGGAACAGGGCCCCGGCCAGCAGGGTCTGGCGGTCCAGCTCGGGATACTGGTCGGCCAGACGGCGGCAAAGCTTGAAGACGCTCAGGGTATGCTCCAGCAGGCCGCCCGCATAGGCATGGTGCACACCCTTGGCCGCCGGGCAGGTGCGGAAGGCCTCGCGCAGCTCTTCATTTTTGAACACCCCGTCCACCAGCTTGCGCCAGGGTTTGTAGCGGAACTCCTCGCGGATCAGGGCCATGAGCTCGTCCATCATGGCATCCAGCGGGTAGGGGCTGGCGGGCATGAAGTCGGCCAGGTCAAGGGCCGCGCCTTCTTCCGGCGAAAGCAGGCGGCCTTCCTCCACCGTGAACTGGAGCTGGTCGCGGAAGGTGCTCACCCGGCCGTGGGCATAGAAGAAGCTGCCCGTATGCAGGGCGGGGAAAGAGGCGCTCAGGGGCGACCAGATCTTGGCCTCCACGCTGCCGCTGGCGTCGGCCAGCACGAGCCGCCAGTACGGCCCGTTGCGCGAGCTGCCCTGTGCGGCCAGGGTGATGACGAAGACGCCTTCCGCTTCGTTGGGGGCCGCCATGTCTTTGACGAAAATGCCTTTTTGCATATATCCTGACTCTGCGGCCAAAGGCCGCCTGTCTTGTATGTTCTGAGGTCCCGGGGTATCCCCGCAGGCCCGCGGGGGCCTGTTTATCCATAAAGATTCCCTTGTTTCAGAGGTATTGTCAAATGCGTGTCCTCCTGACCAACGACGACGGCATCCGGGCCGAGGGCCTGCGTGCCATGTACCGGGCCCTGCGCGAAGCCGGGCATACCGTGCATGTGGTGGCCCCCATGCATGAACAGTCCGGCGTGGGCCATTCCCTGACCTTTTTCGATCCCCTGCGTGCCCACAAGATCGAGGAACCCGACTTCGAAGGTCTGGGCCTGTACGGCACCCCCACGGATTGCGTGAAGCTGGCCCTGGGCAACCTGCTGAAAAAGCGGCCCGACATGGTCATCTCGGGCATCAACGCGGGCAGCAACGTGGGCCCGGACATCCTCTATTCCGGCACCGTGGGCGCCGCCACCGAAGCCGCCCATGAAGACCTGCCCAGCATGGCGCTCTCCTGCGATGCCGGCGGCGGCCACCCGGACATGGATGCCATCGCCCGCCACGCCGTGGAGCTGGCCACGCGCATCGACTGGAAAAAGGTGGCCCACCGCCGCGTCATCAACGTCAACTATCCCCGCGGCCCGCTGTCCGAGGCCAAGGGCCTGCGCATCTGCCCGCAGACCAGCGCCGTGTGGAAGAACGCCTACGCCGAACGCAAGGACCCGCGCGGCGAGCCCTACTGGTGGCTGGAAGGCGAGATCCCGCCGCACACCATCAACGCCGGTTCGGACAAGGACCTGCTCAATCGCGGCTATATCACCGTGACGCCCCTGCGTTTCGAGTTCACGGACCACGAAAGCCTGCGCAGTCTGGAGGACATGCTGCTTTCCTAGACAGCATACGGCCCCTGCGGGTGCCGATTTTATGAATTTTTCCACGACCGCCCCAAAGTCATTCCCCTTTGGGGCTTTTTTTTATATAATGAATCGCTTCGTTGCGGCTGCCCCACAACAGTCCTCCCGGCATGCATCCCTGCCGGATCAGACGGCGGCCGCCGATACATCAGACAGGCCGGCCGGACAGGCTTTTTCTGTCCGCCTTCCCATTTTATCCCACACTCGCGCATGGTGCGCGCAGTGTCGTATCGCACCTGGTGCAGGAGGAATCCATGCCGCTTATCGGGCCTAAGGAAATGTTCGCCGCCGCCTATGCGGGCCGGTATGCTGTGGGCGCGTTCAACGTCAACAACATGGAAATCGTGCAGGGCATCATGCAGGCCGCCTCGGAGGAAAAATCCCCCGTGATCCTTCAGGTCTCTTCGGGCGCGCGCAGCTATGCCGGGCAGAAATACCTCATGAAGCTGGTGGAAGCCGCCCTGGCCGAGGATCCTTCCGTGCCCGTGGTGGTGCATCTGGACCACGGTTCCAGCTTCGAGCTGTGCCGCGACTGTATCGACGGCGGTTTCACCTCCGTGATGATCGACGGCTCGCACCTGCCCTATGAAGAAAACATCGCCCTGACCAAGCAGGTGGTGGAATACGCCCACCCGCGCGGCATCTGGGTGGAAGCCGAACTGGGCAAGCTGGCCGGTGTGGAAGAGCATGTGAGCAATGCCGACCATGTGTACACCGACCCCGACCAGGCCGTGGACTTCGTGGAGCGCACGGGCTGCGACTCCCTGGCCGTGGCCATCGGCACCAGCCACGGTGCCTACAAGTTCAAGGGCGAAGCCAAGCTGGACTTCGAACGCCTGGAAGAGATCGGCAAGCGCCTGCCCAACTATCCGCTGGTGCTGCACGGCGCCTCCAGCGTGCCCCAGGAATTCGTGGAAGCCTGCAACAAGTTCGGCGGCCAGGTGGGCGGCGCCCGCGGCGTGCCGGAAGACATGCTGCGCAAGGCTGCCGGCATGGGCGTGTGCAAGATCAATGTGGATACCGACATCCGTCTGGCCGTGACCGCCTCCATCCGCCAGTATCTGGTGGAACATCCCGAAGCCTTCGACCCCCGCGCGTACCTGAAACCCGCGCGACAGGCCGTCAAGGATATGGTCGCCCACAAGATCCGCAACGTCATGGGATCTTCCGGCAAGGCCTAAACCAGTATCTCACGCCGCCTCCACCGGGGAGGCGGCGTTTTCCATCTCTCTCGCGTGAAGGAGCGCAACATGTCCGTATCTTTGGGGATGAACGGCTTTGGCCGCATCGGTCGTTATCTGCTGCGTCTGCTGGCTGACTCGGAAGACATCCGCATCACCGCCATCAACGCCCGCGCCGACAATGCTTCGCTGGCCCACCTTTTCAAATACGACTCGGTGTACGGCATTTTCCCCGGCACCGTCGATCATGACGACAACGGCATCATCATCAACGGTCGTCATATCGAAGTCACCCGCTGCAAGACCGGTGAGTGGGAATGGGCCCGCCTCGGCATCGACATCGCCGTGGAAACCACCGGCACCCTGAAAAAACGCGAGGACGCCGCCCAGCACCTGCAGTGCGGCGCCAAGAAGGTCGTGGTCTCGGCCCCCTGCAAGGAAGCCGACGCCACCATCGTCATGGGCGTCAATGACGACATCTATGATGCCGCCGCCCATACCGTGCTTTCCGCCGCCTCCTGTACCACCAACTGCCTGGCTCCCGTGGCCAAGGTCCTCAACGATGCCTTCGGCATCCGTCACGGCCTGATGACCACCATCCACTCCTACACCATGAGCCAGCGCATCCTGGACGGTTCCCACAAGGACCTGCGCCGTGCCCGCGCCGCCTGCGTATCCATGATCCCCACCTCCACCGGCGCGGCCAAGGCCCTGGCCCTGGTGGTGCCCGCCCTCAAGGGCAAGCTGGACGGCATGGCCGTGCGCGTGCCCACCCCCGACATCTCCCTGGTGGACCTGACCTGCGAGCTGGAAAAGCCCGCCACCGCCGAAGAGATCAATGCCGCCCTCAAGGCCGCCCATGACGGCGCCCTGCACGACAATATGGGCTACTGCGACGAGCCCCTGGTCTCCATCGACTTCAAGGGCAGCACTCACGGCGGCGTCGTGGACGCCCTGTCCACCCAGGTCATGGACGGCACCATGGCCAAACTCATCATCTGGTACGACAATGAATCCGGCTTCACCAACCAGCTGGCCCGCCTGCTGCGCAAGGTGGCTGCCAGCCTGTAAGGCTTCCGTACAGTAACGGAGACGACAAGGACGGCCCGCGAGGGCCGTCCTTTTTTATGCCTGATGGTCTGGAAGGAAAAGCAGTGTGTTACGAACGGGACCGCCCGTCCTGCCAGTAACGCCGGCAAAGATAGTCCAGCAGGCGGGCATAGTCCGGCTGCGCCGTCAACGGTTGCAGCAACTCTTCGGGCGCAAGGAAGAGCACAGGCTCCCGGACAAGTGCGTTCCATGACCCGGCAAGATCCCCCTGCCGTCCTGCGATGACCGCACAGCCAAAACGAAGAGCCGTATTGCCGTGGGGGACGACCACGATATGCGTGAACGACGTGGCCTGTCCGTTACGGGACGGGTCCTGCGTCATCTTCCAGCCCAGCAGGGTCTGGCGCATGAGCTGGTAGTACGGCTCGGTCAAAAGCTCTTCAAAAAACGTGGAACCCACGTCACTGTTGCAAAAGGTGAAGGGACTGCCGTCACGGGTGAAGAAACTCCTGTAGCGCCAGAGCCGTGCATCCATCCTGCCGCCGGGCATCTTCCTGTGCGTGGAAGGGTAACGTTCCGTGTATTTCCATTCGATGAGGAACAGCCGGATGTTCCCTCGGGTGTCCCGTCCTTTCATGACCGCATCCACGGATGTGGCATTGGCGCCTCGTGTCAGTGATCGCCCCCGCTGTTCCTCATTAAGGTAACTTCCGCCCCCTGTGACCTCAAATTCCACGAACATGTCACGTGCATGGATGCCCACGGGCAGGGCTTCCACCATGTCCGGGCGCAGCCCTTGCAGCAGCAAGGTGGCCGCCTTCCCGTCACGACACAAGGAGAAAAGATGGTTGAGACAGGCCACCTGCGAAGAAAGCATATGGCCGGTGGGCAGGCTGCACACATGACCGGCGACCACTTTTTCCCCGCCTGAACGCCAAAAACGCAGCCTCCCGTCCGCTCCCGGCAAATGGCCGTTGAAATAGAGCAGCACCTCGTCCCGTATCGGAACAAAAAGATTTTTTTCAGGTGCCTGCAGGACGAAGGGCTGTGCCTGTCCGTTGAATTTCCCGCCACCGGGATCTCCTTCGAACAGATGGGCAAGCTGCCGCATGTGCTGTTCTTTCTGGGCTTTCCAGTATGTCATGACGCTCCCTCCCACTCTAAAAAACATAGGCGGGAGTTCCCCGTCTCGCAAGGGAGCTCCCGCCGTCGCGGCTGTCAGGCCGGGCAGCCGCAGGGCCGCCGGAGCTGTCCCTTGCCCGTGTTGGCATATGTGTGGGAAGGGCAGACAAGGGACGCGCCCCGGCGGCAGGATCGAGAGTGCCCTGCGGACGTTCCACCTGATGGAATACAGAAAAATACTTTGGCAAAGAGGGGAGGGCCCCACAAAGAAAAAGGGGCCTCCCGGTGAGGCCCCTTTCCAGATGGCGACGCGGCGGTCTCGTCCCGCAGCGTTAGTTGTGGTTGTAGAAGTTGATGAGGCAGCCGTCCAGAATAATCTGGCGTTCGTCGGCGGTCAGGTCGCCCAGGCGCAGTTCCACGGCCTCCACGGCCCCGGCAGCGCTCACCAGCCAGCCGGTGATGCCGGCGGCATCCTGTTCCACGGCGGTACGGATGCCGGGCAGGACGAAGCAGTCGCCCACGCTGAGCTTCTGCGCCAGAGCGGCATCGGCCAGCAGGGGCAGCATGCCCCAGTTGATGAGGTTGGAACGGTAGCGCTTGGTGGCGTATTCGGCGGCCACGTTGGCCCAGCCGCCCAGCACCTTCTGGCAGGAAGCGGCCTGCTCGCGGGCGGAGCCGTCACCGGGCTTGAGGGCGAAGATGGTGGAACCGATGCCGGTGTCCTTCAGACCGGCGCCCAGCACCGCGGCATAGACCTCAGGCTGCGCGGCCTTGAGGGGGGCCAGCATGCCTTCCAGCTTCGCCAGCAGGGCGGCATCGGCAGGATCGGCCAGACGGGCCTTTTCCATGGCCTGCACGTCCTTGGCGCGGCCCACATAGGCGGGGTCCTTGCGCGACAGGGTGAACTCGGAAAGCTTGAGCGGGTTGGAGCGCAGGGACGAGGTCTCGCCCGAGGGGATGAGCTCGTCGGTGGTGGTCACGGGGTCGGTGATGACCGAAGCCAGCGGCAGCACCAGGTTTTCCGGCAGGGGGCTCATGGACGGCCAGTCGGCGATGTTGGGACCGCGCTTGAGTTCCGCGGCGGCATCGGCCTTGCCGAAACCGTTGTAGACGCGGCGCTGGTAGATGCCCGCATCGAAAGTGTAGGTGGTGTCCACGGCCAGCTTGTCCCAATCCAGTTCCGTGGCCGGGGTCAGGCGGCCGCCGTTGGCGGCGGTGGCGGCGATGGAGCGGGCGTCCATGAGGGCCACGGCAGAGATCTGGCCGTTGCCGGGCTTGGAGCCTTCGCGGTTGGGGAAGTTGCGGGTGGAGTGGCGGATGGACAGGGCGCCGTGGGCCGGCGTGTCGCCCGCGCCGAAGCAGGGACCGCAGAAGGCGTTCTTGATGACCGCACCGGCGGCCATGAGCTTGGCAGCGGCGCCGTTGCGCACCAGGGCGATGGCCTGGGGTTCGCTGGCGGGATAGACGGAGAGCGAGAACTCGCCGCAGCCGGTGCTCCGGCCGTCCAGGATGGAGGCGGCCATACAGCAGTTCTCGAACGAACCGCCCGCGCAACCGGCGATGATGCCCTGGTCCACCCAGACGCCGCCGTCATGGATCTTGTCGCGCAGCTTCAGGCCTTCACCGGCCTTGCCGAACTGCTTGCGGGCCTCTTCTTCCACGGCGGCGAACAGCTCGTCGGCATGGCGCACCACTTCGGCCACGGGATAGGCGTTGCTGGGATGGAAGGGCAGGGCCATCATGGGCTCGATGGCGGACAGGTCCACGCGGATGCAGCGGTCGAAGCAGGCGGGCTTGTCGTGACGCAGCTCGGTGTAATCGTCGGCGCGGCCGTGCATGGTCAGGTAATCGCGCACCTTGTCGTCCGTGGTCCAGATGGAGGACAGGCAGGTGGTCTCGGTGGTCATGACGTCGATACCGCAGCGGTATTCCACGGAAAGGCCCGCCACGCCGGGGCCGGCGAATTCCATGACCCGGTTCTTGACGAAGCCGTTCTTGAACACGGCGCCGATGAGGGCGATGGCGATGTCCTGCGGGCCCACGCCGGGACGGGGAGCGTTCTCCAGCCAGACCAGCACCACTTCGGGACGGGCCACGTCGTAGGTCTTGCCCAGCAGCTGCTTGACCAGCTCGGGGCCGCCTTCGCCCACGGCCATGGTGCCCAGGGCGCCGTAGCGGGTGTGGCTGTCGGAGCCCAGGATCATCTTGCCGCAACCGGCCATCATTTCACGGGCGTACTGGTGGATGACCGCCAGATGGGGCGGCACGAAGATGCCGCCGTACTTGCGGGCGGCGGTCAGGCCGAAGAGGTGGTCGTCCTCATTGATGGTGCCGCCCACGGCGCACAGGCTGTTGTGGCAGTTGGTGAGCGCGTAGGGCATGGGGAAGCGTTCCAGGCCGCTGGCGCGGGCCGTCTGGATGATGCCCACATAGGTGATGTCGTGCGAGGCCAGGGCGTCAAAACGCAGGCGCAGGGTGGGGTCGTCCCCGGCAGCCGTGTTGTGGGCGGCCAGGATGTTCCAGGCCAGGGTATTTTGACGGGCAGCGGCGCAGTCGATGCCGCGCGCCGCGGCTTCTTCCTGTTCCATCAGGGTGTTACCCTGCACAATGACCGGTTTGTCGCTCAGTTGGATCATCTTGCTTCCTGCGTAGTCTGTGCTGTGCCGTGATGGCGATAAAAGGCAGGCCCGGCCTTTCCCCGTCCACGGCGACGGGGCGATGCGCAAGCATCCGGCGGGCGTGAAATTTTGCACCAGATACTATGCCACAGGCCAAAATGCTTTGGCAATGCCCGGAAGGGGCGCGCGTTTTTGGGGGTGGGAAGGCCCCCCTTTACTGGCGCGAAAAGGGGCCCTTCCCCAAAAGCCCTCCACCCTCCCCCGAACGCGCTTTATCTTGAAGGGTGCCAAGCGGCACCACTCCTATGATTTTTTTGTGCTGAAGGTCCCCAACGGGCCCCCCACCAGCAAAAAAAGTTCTCTTGAGCCCCAGTGGGCACATGGGGCCAGACGCAAAAAGGACGCCTCACAGCGTCCTTTTTCATATGTCAGGGAAGGAAGAGCGGCTCTATTCCACGGTCACGCTCTTGGCCAGGTTGCGGGGCTGGTCCACGTCCTTGCCCAGATAATCGGCCATCTCGTAGCTGAACAGCTGCATGGCGGGCAGGGCCATGAAACCGGCCAGGGGAGCGGGCAGGGCCGGGATCTCCCAGACATCGTCCACGGCCAGATCCATGCCCGGATTGGTCAGGGCGATGACCTTGCCCTGACGGGCCTGCACTTCCACGATGTTGGATTTCACCTTGGGGAAGAGGGCGTCGTCCAGAGCCAGGGCAAAGGTGGGGAAGGACGGATCGATGAGGGCGATGGGGCCGTGCTTCATCTCGCCGGCGGCATAACCTTCGGCATGGATGTAGGAAAGTTCCTTGAGCTTGAGCGCCCCTTCCAGGGCCAGCGGGTAGCAATGGCCGCGGCCCAGATAGAAGAAGTTGCGGGCCTGGGCATAGGCACGGGCCAGCTGGCGGGCCTTCTCGTGCATGGCGGGCAGGGCGGCATCCAGCTGGGAGGGCAGGGATTCCAGCAGGGCGATCTGGCGGGCGCGGGCCGCCGCGTCCATGATGCCCTGACGGCCGCCCCAGTACAGGGCCACCAGCGCCAGCATCAGCATCTGGCTGCACATGGCCTTGGTGGAGGCCACGCTGATCTCGGGCCCGGCCTGGGTGTAGATGACGGCCGAGGACTCGCGGGCGATGGACGAACCCACCACGTTGCACAGGCCCAGCACCGGCACGCCGTGTTCGCGGGCGATGCGCAGGGCGGCCAGGGTATCGGCGGTCTCGCCGCTCTGGCTGATGACCAGCACCATGTCGTCCTTGTCCAGGGGCAGGCTCTCGCGGTAGCGGAACTCGGAAGCGATCTCCAGCTGCACCGGCACCTTGGCCCAGGGCTCGATGAGATGCCGCGCCCAAAGGCCGGAATGGTAGGACGTGCCGCAGGCCACGATATGCAGACGGCGCGGTACGGGCAGGGCGTCCAGCTCGGGCAGGAGCACGGTGTCACGCGCGGCGTTGAGGCGGCCGCTCAGGCCATCCACGATGACCTGGGGCTGCTCGAAGATCTCCTTGAGCATGAAGTGGCGGTAGCCGCCCTTCTGGGCCGCCTGCATGTCCCACTGGATGGTCTGGGGCTCATGCTCCACGGGGGAAAGGTCGGCCAGGCTCAGGATCTCATACTCGGAATTGGTGGCGTGCACGATCTCGCCGTCTTCCAGAAAGACCACCGTGCGCGTGTAGGGCAAAAAGGCCGGGATGTCCGAAGCCACGAAGTGCTCGCCCGTGCCGATGCCGAAGATGAGCGGGGCGGACATGCGCGCGGCCCAGATCTCACCGGGATATTCCCGGCTCATGAGACAGACGGCGTAGGCGCCGTGGGCCCGGCGCAGGGCCGCGGCAAAAGCCTTGAGCAGGTCGGCTTCCTGCTTGTGGCAGTCGGCGATGAGGTTGACCAGCACTTCCGTGTCGGTCTCGGAATGGAAGACATAGCCCTTCTGCAGCAGCTCTTCCTTCAGTTCCTGATAGTTCTCGATGATGCCGTTATGCACGATGGCCAGGCGGCCGTCGTTGGAAGCATGGGGATGGGCATTGCGCTCGGCGGGCACGCCGTGCGTGGCCCAGCGGGTATGGCCCATGGCGCAGGTGGCCATGGAAACAGGCTCCTTGGCCAGCTTTTCCTCGAGGGCGGAAAGCTTGCCCTGGGCACGGGTGATGCACAGCTCGCCGCGCTGCACGCAGGCAACGCCCGCGGAATCATAGCCGCGGTATTCAAGACGCCGCAGGCCTTCGATGACCACAGGCACCGCCGGACGGTGCCCGGCATATCCGATAATGCCACACATGGTGACCTCCTATGCGATAAGGGATGGCGGAGAGGGGAGCTTTTTTTGAGGGGGGAAGGGAACCTTTTCCTGGCGGAAAAAAGGTTCCCTTCCCCCCTCAAACTCCCCCCATCCTTCCAAAAACCGCTCATATGCTGTTTTGCCCCACAGGGCAATCCCTGCTCCGGGACGTACGGCGCCCGAAAAAATCAGGGAAAAATGCCGCAGGGAACGGCTATTTTGTCAGTAAAGTCCCGGCCCGGCAAGTGCCCCTCAGGAGGGGACGCCGGGAGGGCGGAGACCCGCCCCTGCATCCACGAAAAAAGAAAGCGTGGTCCACCCGGCATGGCCGCCCGGCAACGCCTGTTCTGCCTTTCTGTTCCCGCAAGCTAAAAGCAAACCGTCCGCGAGTAGTTATGGTCCCGTGACTTCGGGTCATGCCCGGCAATGTCATACAATCAGAACCACCCGCATAGCGGGTGGTTTGCTCTGGCCCTGTAAGGGCCTGTTACCGGCTGCGCCTAAAGACGCTGGCTTTCACGCTGTTCAAGCCCAGTGCCCTTGCCGCCTTGGCTACCCCTT
>OGZO01000599.1_pt1 | contig 27129 bp, 26 predicted proteins | sample 1576721 | NCBI WGS metagenome assembly OGZO01 (sample SAMEA3541516, study PRJEB24748) | human gut metagenome | biome: human gut; feature: human-associated habitat; material: faeces | place: China | collected 2012 | reverse complement strand
AGAGCACTTGACTTTTAATCAAGTTGTCCGGGGTTCGAATCCCCGATGTCTCATTGTTTTTTAAGAACACTATCATTTCGATAGTGTTTTTTTCATGCCCGGAAACCCGCATAAAATCAGGCTTTTCCGGGCTTTTGTATTTTTTTGTAAGTGTGTTCAAAAGTGTATTTTTTCGGCTATTTACTGTTACACTTGTGTTACACTCCCTTTAGGCGAGTGCTTTTTCTACCTTTTCCCGTTTCTCTGCTTCGGTATTCCGGTCAAAACAGTAATTCTTTAGGGTTGTCCTCTCGTCCGAGTGTCCGACCAGTTCCCTCACCGTGTTGATATTGACATGAGCATCTAACAAGGCAGATATGTAGGTTTTTCTTACCTTATGGGAACTCTTTACCATCGTGCCATATTCCTTGCAGTACTTCCTGAAACGGTATGCAACTGCATACTGGGGAACTGGTTTTCCATCCATCGAAAAGATATATCCGGTACTGTCCGCTCTGACTTCTTTCTGCCTTGATCGGGCTGTTCTGATAATCTCTTTTGCCTTTTGGGTAAGAATCACCTGCCTGTCCCCGCAATCCGTCTTTGTATGCTCAATGACCTTTTTCGTGTCTTTGTTATACATACGCTGGACATGGATGTAATCCGGGCTTTCGATGTCCTCATACCGTACTGCACACAGTTCACCTATTCGCAAGCCTGTCTGGAATAGGAATGGAATTGCCAGCGGTGCAAGATCATACATTGCCTTGTGCGTGTAGTAGTCCTTCCATGCCAGACTTGTTATTGCACGTTCCTCTGCGGTCAGATAGACCTGCGTTGCGTCCGGTTTCTTTTTGACTTTCCGAAACATACGCTTTCCGTCGATTTTTACATACTTAAACGGATTCTCCAAGATGAGCTTTAAGTCTGCCGCATAGTCAAGAGCCTGTCGGATGATGACCGTACAGTTGTAATACTGCGTTTTCGTCATGGAATGCGTCTTTATGAGTTCATGTGCCCAGACATCCAGTGTCACCTTGTCCAGTTTCCGAAGCGGCTCTTTGATGATCTTCGTGCCTACATAGTAGGCTTTCCAGTCTGAATCTATCCGGCTCACATACGTTTCTGAATTGGTGTGCAGAGCCTTGTATTTCAGCCATTTGGGGTAAAAAGATTCCAACGTCACTTTGTCTTCATCATCGTACCATTCAAGTCCATAGTAGTCTGCAAGGGCTGTGTAGAGGTCTTGTTCTGAGGTCTTCACAATCATCCTCAGACCTGATTTACAGCTTTTGTCCGGTACACGAGTTCGCCAGCGTTGGTCTTTCTCATTTTGACGGATGGTGTACGGGTGCAAAGGTTTTAATTCATTTTTCAGGTTTTCAAGCGTTTTCTTCTTCATGGCTTCTTTTATTCGTTCCATGTCGCTTGAATCCAGTATATCATTTTCTAGTGCCAATTCAAGTAATTTTAAGTTTTCGTTGTCCATGATGTCACATCATTTTTTCAACGCAAAAAAGGATATTTCTATCAAGCTACGATACAGAACAGTACATCACACCACAAACGTCGATAAAAATATCCTCCTTATTTAATTTAAAATATCAATTTACCTCTTGTTTATGCTTCGTAAAAAGTTTTTGCGTAGCAGAGGTTGAGGTTCTTCGTGATTTCCAGATCGTAGATCACGGTTCTGTTTTCTTCTTTCGTGGCGGTGACATTGATCCGCTCACCTTCCGGTGTGGAAAGTGTCACTTCTGTTGTCTCTTTTTTGCCTGTGTCCAGACTGCGGCAAAGATCTACTTTATCCTCGTTTTCTTTCGCCGCACTTGCCGCCTTGATGATATTTCTCATACTCTGAGGGTATTTGTTGGCTTTAATATTTTCCTCAAATGCTGTTCTTAACCCCTCGATTTTTTTTGCGTTCATCATAATATAAACCTCCTGTTTTTCTATTTTATTCATTATTCAGTTGTAAGTCATTGCGATACCATACCATATACATTCATTACATAACAGCGCTATACTTCGCCATGCTGTACTTAACTATCTTTGCAACACCTTGCCGTTACAGCACAATGCATTTTGATCATCTGAATTGATTATTCAGAAAACGGATTGTCTTTGCTTTCTTCGATTGACGCTATATGGAAGTCTTCTGATCTCGTCAAATATTTCTCGACGGAATCATATTTTTTAATTTTTCCATCTTCTTCAAAAATCCAGACTTCCTTTATTCGCCGGAGGAATGCCGCCCATGTCTCTGGGTGCTCCGTCTGTACATTTGCGTACTGTTCTTCCAGCGGTTCATTTGATAAGAGATAGATCGTCTCTGCACACATGAATTTATTTGCATATCGTGCTGGAAGGTCAATCGGGTAGATATCGAGGTACTGCAACATATCCGAGATCGGTAACTGACTTCGATATTCTTCAAAGCACAATATGGTCTGATATTTATACCTGTCAAATGGATGCAAATAATCTGAAATTTTATAGACATTAGCGTCCCCGTGGGTGTCCAGAACATATCTGGTTTTTCCAAGCCCTGTTTTTCCGAAAAAGTAAATGACTCTCAGATTTAATCTTCGATGAGCTTTATAACGGTCTTCGATAACGGTCAGCCGTATGCGGTCGAGCTTGTCCAGATTCAAGATATAATCGTTGTTGATAGCCAAAATCTCTGCATTACTATATCCGGCACACACCAACTCATACAGTTCCTGCATCGCGGCATTTTTCCCTCTCTGTTTTGGTCTCGTGCCCCATTCTTCAAAAGTGCCCCGTACACTTGTTTCTGATTTTTCCGAATCCTTCCACTTTCCGGATTTCTGGATGTATTCCACGTTACTCAGGACAGTGCCCCGTGCTACTTCAATATGGGCTGTCGGAAAATGTTTCTTGACCGTGCTCCAACGTACTCTTGATCGGAAGACTACATACAAATGTGTGTGCGGTGTTCCGGTTTCTGCGATTTCATCAGCAAGGCAGAAGTATACCAGTGTTGAAAAATTGAGAGTCAAAATCTCTTTGATTTTTGTATGGTCAAGCCCCTCAGCAAGCGGATTGTTGATGGTAAGCTGATATGCATTTCGCTGAATGTTCAGCTTTGTTTCTATTATGTTTTCACTAGCAGAGAGTCGTATTTCCTCTGCCTTCTTGTCTTCCACCAGTGGTGGAAAAATTTTTTCGTTACCCATTTTTCTAACTCCTTTCTGGGTATGTTCACTTTGTTCATTGATAACGAACAGTAATTTTATGTCTCGAAGGCCTTGATTTTACTGGACTTTTTGACATTTTTTCTTTGTTTGTTCACCGGGCGGTAATACTAACCGCCCGGCGAACGGTCATTCCGTCCTCACCGTCTGCCCTCTGTTCCAGCCTTCGGCTGTCCCAGAGATCAGAGCGGCAAGTCCGGGCTGACGATCTAAGTGATTCCGAATTTCCCGCTCGAGTACAGCCGGGTTACTGATCTGTGGCACAATGATTTCCTGTACACTTTCCTGTCCATCAATCAGGACAAGAGCCTGTCCCGGCTTGTAGCCACTGGTCGGGTTTTCTTCCAGTTCACCGGAAAAGCCCAGCATCCGAAACTGTTCAGCGGAGCATCTTCCAAAGGAAAGCACACACTGGAATTGTTCTCTTGAACCAGAATCGAAGAGATGTGCATCGGCTCGCTGGACACAGATGAATACGCCCATATTCAGCCCACGGGAGACTGCAAGAAGTTCTCCGATCTTCGCCTGCAATTCTGCTTTCAGCTTCTTTGACTGCGTTTCCGCATAGGTCAGGAGGCCGAACCATTCCTCCACAAACAGGGTGTAATGAGTCTCCAATTTCACCTTGTTTTGTCTGACGAAAACAAAGAAATCGTAGAAATCCTGAATCATTGTGACGGCACCACTACCAGAAGCATAAGATAAGGAACCTTCGAATGCTTCATATTCCTCTCCACCCTTGTAGTCGGCGATATATACAGCACTTTCTCCTGTTGTCAACAAGTTTCCTATGTACCAGCGGGCAGACAGGCTCTTACCTGAGCCAGACTTCCCAGCAATCAGAACAGAAGAAGTCTTTTTTGCCAGCTTGATATTTAATGGAATCTTGATACCCGTTTTCTGATAGTCCTCCAGCAAATACCCAAGCTTCATGGCTCATCCTCGTCATCAAAGATATGAAAAACTTCTTCCAGTGACTCCACTTCATCGGATGAAGTGGCATCAGTCAACAATGCCTGCATCTGCTCCTGTGAATCCAAATACTTAAATCCCAGACCCGATAACGGAATCGCAAACTGAATCCGGGTAGGAGCAGCGACAAGAACTTTTACAAAAACGCTCTGCTGTCGGGTGTCCTGATAAAAGGAACGGACACAGTGCTCGATCAATTTAAGAAGCTGTTCGGATTCGATGGTCTGATATTTTTCCTTCAACCCAACGGCTGTAAAACTAATAAAAATACAATCGTTTACTTGCGAATAAGCTTCAAAAACTGGTACTTCCAGAAGTTCTTTACCGAGTCGGTTTTTCAAGTTGTTCAAGTCTTCACCTGTCAAGTACAGCCCCTGATTAATGATCTTCTCAGGTTTCGTATGTCCGGTTTCTTCCATCACCCACCAGAACAACGCGGAACCGATTTTTTTTATTCCTTCAACAATCCAGTACTCAAAATGAGCGATTCCCTGCTCTAAGGATTTCAGGTTCTTTCTTTTATAACAACTATACCCGCCAACCGTCAAAAGACCGACGGAAGCAAAAGCACATACTATAATAAAAAAAATGTAATATGCCATGTCTTTGTTTGGGGAGCTAATGCTCCCCTTCCTCCTTTCCGATTAATCTGCATGATTAGTTGCTATTCTTACTGCTTTGGCTTTGAAACTGTCTTCGATTGAGTTTGTGCGTTCAGCATAATAGGCTGTAACTGTCCCCTCAATAACTTCAACAAAAATTTTTTCGCCATTTTCTCGACGTTCCAGTAATTCTTCCGGGTCGATAAGCGGCTTTGTTTCTTCCACCTTGATTGAAATGCGATCAAATGAGAATAAATCCACGCAGTCATAAAAATGACTTTCAATTCTATCGGTGCGAGTCCCTTCTTCATAGACTGGAACTGGTCGCACGTTTACTAACATCATCGTTGTGTCGCTGACTTTGGAGCTGTTTAAAATATCCAGCGGTCGCTGACAGATTGATGAATTAATCTTTATTCTGCTACTCATAGTAGACCTCCTGTGATATAATAATATTGTTATTAAAGTTTCTGGGGCTTCATCCCCGTGAGCCGCGTTCTGTTCCCGCAGAAAGCGGCTCAGTTTCAAGTAACTTCTTTGGGTGGTGGACGATATCGGTTCAAGCGTTTCTCCTTTCTGAAGTGCTTTGTTTTATTGTTTCTAAATGTAGTCTACCAGCTTTTCAATAGATACACTATCTTAACGAATGTGTCGAAAAATTTCTCGCTTTAAAGCAAAAAAGTTTCATTTGATAAAAGGAGACAAATATGGATTTTGATAAATTCTATATGATCGGAACAGAGAAAGAAGTTAGAGATTTTTCCAGAATTGTTGATTTTGGAGAAAAAAAAGAAATTCAAAAGAAATATGAATCATTAAAATCTAACTATAAAGCCTGCGTAGATCGTATCATTTTAAAACTTAATAAAGGAAATGAAGAATTTTTCGGATACAACTTGAATCGTTTCTTACTTGCAAATAAGTATACGAATTCTCAGTTTACACTAAGTAAGATCGGTAAGGCATTGTTTAGCAAATATAACCAGTTTGTTGATAATACTTCTCTATGGAATGATATTGAATATGAAGAGCATTTTTTCGAAAAGAAAATTGATTCTTACAAAAAAAATCGTACCTTGAATCCAGATAACGAGTTGTCCCAATCCATTATAAATACAATATGTTCTGATTTACTGTGTGATATTGATTTACTCACAACTGGAATTGGCAAAGTATGGGAGATTAACGAACTTTATTATGAAAAATTCGTGCAAAATGATGAGTTTTGGGAATTAGTAACTGAAAATTTTAATGAAACATGGAATGCGAAATTGTGTTTAGAGTTTTTTGAAAAATACTTACAAAAAAATGGAAAACTACTCCAAGACCAGCCAGTTCTTATTGAACAATGGGCAGTACTTACTTATTCAGGGAAGTATCAGATGTTAAAGCCTCGAAATACCAATGCATCAAATGAGAAGCAAGAGGCGATTGATATGCTGATAGAGGATTTACATAACATTCAATTAGGGGAATCCTTATTGTGTCAAATGTATGCAACACTTCCCCGCGAGGATGATATAGAAGAGTAGAAAAAAAGTAGCTCTCAAATTGAGGGCTACTTCTTATATATAAGTATATCCTGCACTTTACAGTCGAGTATCTCGCATAGGGCATTGATCGTGTGTGTCGATATATTCGAATTGCTTCGCATCCGGGAAAGCTGTCCGGCTGAGATATTGTATTTATGAATCAACTGATATTGGCTGATATTCTTTAATTTTAATGTATTCCAGAATGGTTCGTATGAGATCATGCAAGTTCGCTCCTTATACTTGCATGATAACCATAAACGGGCTATAATAGAATTAGCCATAAATGGCTAACATAGTCAACAAGTGATCTTTATAATCTTCTATATTATATAGGAAACAACTTTTTGATGGAAATAGTGGACTATTTTTCAGTTCAAGGGTTGTCCCCTCCGATTATAAAGTTTATAATTAGATCACGCATAAATGTCGATATGCAAAAGGAGGAAGAACATGTTGAAGAAAAAAATTACGAAAGGAATTGCCGTTGTCACGCTTTCACTTGGGCTAGTATTTTCTGGAACATCTGCTACTGTTGCACCGATCGGAACAACTGTGACCGTTGAAGCCGCTTCAAAAAATATGTCGGTAAAAGCCTCTAATAAGAACGTTTATGTCGGTTCATCTGCGAAGCTGAATGTAAAAGCTACAAAGGGGGCAAAGCTATCTTACAAGACGTCCAATAAAAAAATTGCTACCATAGACAACAAAGGAAACATCAAGGGCAGAAAAGCCGGAACAGCAAAAATCACTATAACTGCAAAGAAATCTAAATATAAAACTGTGAAAAAAACAATTACTGTAAAAGTAGTAAAGCGGAATCAAAAAATCACAGCATCAAACGTTTCTGTTCATTATAAGAAGGGACGTTATCTCGGAGCAAAAGCAAAGACCGGACTGACTTACAAATCTTCCAACAGAGCTGTTGTAAGTGTCAATTCAAAAGGCTATATTGTAGGAAAGAAAGTCGGTACAGCAAAAATCTATATCACCGCCAAAGCATCTGGTACATATAAAAAAGCAACCAAAACAGTGGTTGTCAAAGTTATAAAACAGACAAGTACTCCGGCAGTGAAACCAACTACAACTCCGAAGCCTACAGCCAAACCGACCGCAACACCGAAACCTACGGCTGTCCCCAAACCAACAGCTACTCCTATGCCAACGGCAACACCGACCGCAACGCCAACTCCCGTACCTCTGGTAGAACCTACGGATGTGCAGAAGGCTGAAATAGATAATATTTGCTCTAGACAGTACTACAATCCTTGGATGTATACTAATAATGAGATGTGTAAGGCTTCATCTTTCAAGTTTACAACTGATGAATCTTTATCTGGTAAGGGTAATTACTGTTATGTAGAATCTTCGAATATCTCTCTTATTAGTGTAAGTACTGATGGTGTAACACTTTATTCTAGTGCCGTACAGCCTATTTCTGAATCTAATATTGGTAAGACTGTTACGGTTACTTTTAGAATTGGTAGTTATACTAAGACATGTACTGTAGAGATTTGTGAAACTAGCACTGATTGGTCTAAGGTGTCTGAGGAAGATATTGCAACTTCCATCATCGACAAAACTGATTATGCTGACGAGGTAGTTCGTCTTATTAACGAATACCGTGTGTCTAAGGGTTTAAACGCTCTCAAGTATGAGGAACGTTATTGTCTTAAAACAGCAGCTATTTCAGCTGGTGGTTCTATTCTTCATGCTTGTAAGCCTGATTGTCCTAATGTTGCTGCTACACTTGCATCTCATAGTGCTTGTCAGATTGGTTGGGGTACTACTGGTGGTGGAGCTTCTAATACGCCTCAGAAGGTAGTTCAGGCTTGGATTGATTCTCCTCTTCATAATTCTAACATCCTCGATAAACGTTTAAATTCTATTGCTTGTGCGTTCTTTATTAATGGGTATCGAGATCCTAGAACTGGTAGTGTATCCGAGTATGTGTCCGTGAAGTGTACTCTTTCAAATTCAACTCCAGAGGAAATTGTAACAATTTTTGATGATCAAGCAGATCTTGATAATCAGATTGTATCTCAAATGCGTAAATACGTTAAGAATAAAAATGATCTTGATAAATATAATAACTGGTTCTTCCACCCGAAGGGGGATGTATCATTCCCATCTAAGACTTCTACCCAGTCTGTAGGCTCTGATGATTTTTCGGTATTCTCTGACGGTAGTGAACTGTCTACAGATTCTTTCACATCTGGTGAATCTGTAGAATCTGCTGAACCTATTACTTCTGAGTCTGAGGAAGTTGGTGAATCTATCGAAGTTGAGGGTGCTACAACCCAAGAACCTTCTAATATCGAAATCATAAACGCAGAATAATTCCTTTTATAAAAAATGTCCCGTCATCCTTATGATGGCGGGATTTTTATATTACTGATTGATTTTGTTGCGGCTTATTTTACTGCATTCGCTCAACCAGTCAAACCTGCTTCGCATCGCCTTGCGACTTCGGGCTTGACAGGCTGAGCGAATGCAGTTGAGGGTAGTCAAGCAAAATCATTCCTCTGTTGTAAACGACAAAGCGTTTCTCCATTTCATTAAAAAACAAAAATCTATTCTTGCATTATTTGTATATTTCCTGTAAAATATTTTTGACAAGTATAGTAGGTAATGTTCTTTTGGGATTGCTTGATGTGTTACACTTTTTGTTACACTTATATAAGCGACACGGAAAGCTCCTTTCTTTTCAAGGGTTTCAAGTGTGTAATCGGGTTCGAATCCCCGATGTCTCATTGATTTTTAAGAACACTATCATTTCGATAGTGTTTTTATTTATCTTTTATGTTACACACGAATATATCAAACAATATGCGGATGTGGCGGAATTTATGGTTCTTGAACTCCAGTTCAAGATCAGGCAGACGTTAATCGATTTATCGATTGTCTGACAATTCCGTTTTGTCTGTTTATTGTTTATCTTGCGGATGTGGCGGAATTGGCAGACGCGCCAGATTTAGGTTCTGGTGTCTACGACGTGCAGGTTCAAGTCCTGTCATCCGCATTTTATTTAAATCATAAGGATTGCAAAGGGACTTACCATTCCCTCTGCACACCCTTGGCTGAGAAGCAAAGGACTTCTTCGTTTTCAAATAGGATATGTATAGAATAACAGCAGGAGACTTCTCTCTCGTATGGAGAAGATTTCCTGCTGTTTTGACATTCTATTATTTTGTTTTCCCTGAATCTTAACCCGAACAATTTAGAGTCCCCTATACATACTTGTTTAAATCATTTTACAGATATTTGATCTTGGCAGACATCTTTCTGTCTTTATCAGTCTCAAGGATCACATAGCTTGGCTTTCTGCCGTGCTGGCGTGGATAGGACAGACTTCCCGGGTTAATGGCCAGAACACCGTCTATTTCTTCAATTACAGGCTTATGCGTGTGTCCAAAGAACACAGCATCACAGTCTCTGGACTTTGCTTCTTCTGCGACACCGGAAATATCCATGGACACACCATAATAATTTCCATGCGTGACAAGAACCTTATTTCCATCAAGTTCTATCTCCTCTTCTCTCGGAAGGTCTGAGAAAAAATCATTATTGCCGGCAACAATACAGCAGGGGCAGTCCACAAGAGCTTCGATAAAAATCTCACGGCCCTCCACATCTCCGCAATGTACCAGCATATCAAACGGCGTTTCCATCATCACCGCTCTTTCCAGATTTTCATCGTGCCCATGGGTATCACTGACGATCAGTACCTTCATCGAAGTTCATCCTTGATCGCACGCAGAGCCTTCCCTCTGTGGCTGATCTTATTTTTTTCTTCCATGGAAAGTTCGGCAGAAGTACAGCCGTATTCCGGAAGATAAAAGATCGGATCATAACCAAAACCATTTTCTCCGCTCTCTTTATATCCGATTCTGCCTTCCATCGCTGCTCTCACAGTCTTCATCGTTCCATCCGGAAATGCCGCTGCGATCGCACACACAAACCTTGCAGTCCTCTTCTCATCCGGAACTCCTTCCAGTCTCTCGATCAGTTTTGCATTCTTAATATGATAGGAAGTATCTTCTCCCATATAACGTGCGGAATAGATTCCAGGTTCTTTATTCAGATAATCAATCTCAAGTCCGGAATCATCTGCCAGCACGATCTCACCTGTCAGGTCACAGATTGTCTTTGCCTTGATCTGGGCATTTTCTTCAAATGTTTTACCATCCTCAACGATATCCGCATCAATTCCGGCATCTTTTAAGGAAAGAAGTTCAATATCCAGATCTCCGAGTATTTCACGGATTTCTTTCATTTTTCCCTGATTACCGGTTGCAAAAATTACTTTTTTCAATCTTTTTTCCTCCTTGGTGGTTTCGGACCCAGGAACTGATAATAATATGTTTTTAACATACCATTATAAATCTTGCGATTCTTGTCCGCTTTTCGTCCAATATCATTTTCCGCACGGTCATAAGATGTGATCAGATACATAGACCACTTGTCCAGACGATTATACCTCTCTCCAATCTCTCTGTATAACTGTGGAAGTGCTTCTTTTTCTTCCAGACGTTCTCCATATGGCGGGTTCGTGATGATAAATCCATATGGTTTCGGATGACTGAGATCTTTGACTGCTCTCTGCTGAAAATGAATCAGCTTATCCACTCCTGCCATCTTCGCATTGGCACGGGCAGATTTCAGTGCCTCCGGATCAATATCATATCCCTGAATATCTGTATCTATATCCAGGTTCACACGGTCCTGCGCTTCCTCCAGTGCATCATACCAGCATTTGCGCGGAACCAGATGTTTCCAGTCTTCCGCAAGAAAAGAACGGTTCATGCCAGGAGCCATATCTGCCGCAATCATAGCTGCCTCGATCGGGAAAGTACCACTTCCGCAGAATGGATCCACAAGAATGCGGTCTTTATTCCATGGCGTCAACATGATCAGTGCAGAGGCCAGCGTCTCAGTGATCGGAGCTTTGACAGTCATCTGACGATAGCCTCTCTTATGAAGAGAAACTCCGGATGTATCAATCCCGATCGTAGCCACATCCTTCATAAAGGCTACTCGAATCGGGAAGCTTGCACCATCCTCCTGAAACCAGGAAATTCCATAAACACTTTTCAGGCGTTCTACGATTGCTTTTTTCATGATGGACTGAATATCAGAAGGACTGAACAGCGCACTCTTTACAGAATTGGCTTTTGCTACCCAGAACTTGCCATCCTTCGGAATATATTCTTCCCACGGGATCGCCTTTGTTTTTTCAAAAAGTTCGTCAAATGTCACTGCTTTAAACTCTCCGGTCTTCAGCAGAATCCTCTCTGTCGTACGAAGGAACATATTGGCCTGCGCAATACCTTCCGCATCTGCCAGAAACGTAACTTTGCCATCTTCTACCTTACTGATCTCATACCCGAGATCCAGAATCTCGCGTTTCAGAACCGCTTCCATGCCAAAGTGACACGGTGCGATCAATTCCATATATTTCATCCAAGCCTCATTTCCTTGATGATATTTCCATCAAAATCTTTAATCGTAAATGTTTTGTCTTCCAGAACAGCATATGTAGGCGGATTTCCTTCTTTCGGAATAGATACAGATCCTGGATTCAGAAGGATATACCCTTCTTTTTGTTCTGCTTTCAGCACATGTGTATGTCCATGTATCAGAATGTCTCCCTCGTGGAACGGTGGAAGATTATTTTCATTATAGACATGTCCATGCGTCGCATAAAAAGTAAGTCCGTTAATTGCCAGAATACAGTAATCTGCCATTACCGGGAATTCCAGAACCATCTGGTCCACTTCCGCTTCACAGTTACCTCTTACTGCGTAAATATCATTTTTCATGCCATTCAGCATTTTGATGACCTCTTTCGGTGCATATTCCTTCGGAAGGTCATTTCTCGGTCCGTGATAAAGCAGATCGCCCAGCAGCACCAGGCGTTCTGCCTGCTCTTCTTTATATTTCTCCAGCATCAGCCGGCAATAGTATGCCGAGCCGTGCACATCAGATGCAAACATGTATTTCATACTTAATTCTCCTCTGAATAATAACATTTTCTCTTTCTTACCTTATCATGGTTACAGGGAAATTACAAGATTTCATTACCTGTCTCCACTCACAAGATTTCTGCCTCGGTACGCCGTAAACCCACCGATCACCGAACGTGTCCTGTATCCCCGTCTGACAAATTCTCTTGCGGCTGCCATGCTTGCACCGCCTCTGTCACAGTAAAAAACAAGTATCTTATTCATTGGAAGATCTTTTCTGTTCTCCAGTGTTTCATATGGAATATTTACAGCTCCCCGCACATGACTTTCGGCATATGCTTTTTCTTCTCGCAGATCTATGATCAAAGCATCGTTTCGCCCCACATAATAATCAAGCATCCTGGCTGAGATCGTTTCAATAGGAAACATGACAAACCTTCCTTTTTTATTTATCATATGTTCCCTTTTCTTTTCGGTGCACGATCTGCCTCTTCAATCTTCCCAAGCAATACCATCCTTATCTGCAGGCAGCAAAAGAGGCCGGCACATAGCCAGCCTCTTTGCAAGAGAAGGGAAAATCCTGTTTTATTCTTCCTTAGTATCTGCCAGAATAATCATTCTGCTCTTTGTCATATGCATTGGATGTTTTGTTTCCATAACTGTTTCTGGAAGCATTTTTAGAGCTGTTTTTGGAACTGTTTCGGCTGTCCATCGCATTTTTGTCTGAAGTTTTATCTGTGCTGTAGTTTTTTGCTTTGTTTTCATTTTCGTAATTTTTTGCCATTTGTCCATTCCTCCTGGTTCGTTTTGTAATGTAAGATTACTGTTTGCAGCAATTTCATTACATCCATTATTATGACCAGAAGAACAGGATACTATTCATAACTGCCTGGATTCTTTATAAAACAGCCAGAAAACTTCCATGATTTTCCATATTTAAACAGAGAAATACCCGATAGGGGAGCTACCGGGTATTTCAAGGGGAGTATAAATAATTAAATAAGGGGTTATGTAAAAAAAATTTTTGAAGGGTAAATTCTTTTTACAAACAAGATTATAATATAAAATATTGAAAAAAGCAACAACATTTCACCAATATGCACCCTATTTTTGTCCAAATTATAACCACCTTCCCCACTCACATCCACTTTTTATTCCTGCATATTATTTTTACATTCTGCACATTTATTTTTAAATAGTAATGAAAGCTCCTCTATGGTATAATTGTTCAGAATCGTAACCGTTTGTAAACGGTCACTTAGTTAAATGTTATCTGCCGCATGCAGATAAGAAAGAGAGGGTAACGTGGAAAGAAAAATTATCCAAGTAGAAGACAAAGTACCTGTTAATCTGTTAATACCTTTAAGCATCCAGCATATGTTTGCCATGTTCGGTGCCTCTGTTCTGGTTCCTTTTATGTTCGGTATCAACCCTGCCATCGTTCTTCTGATGAACGGTATCGGAACACTTCTGTTCATTCTGATCACCAAAGGTAAAGCACCGGCCTATCTTGGTTCCAGTTTTGCATTCCTGTCACCTGGACTCCTGGTTGCCTCCAAATTTGGTTTCCAGTATGCTCTGGGCGGATTTGTTGTCCTCGGCATCTGCGGTATGATCGTTGCTCTGATCATCCGTCAGTGTGGAACTAACTGGATTGACATTGTCCTTCCAACCGCAGCCATGGGACCGGTAGTTGCACTGATCGGACTGGAGCTTGCCGGAAGCGCAGCAAGCACTGCCGGACTTCTGGACGAACAGATCGATATGAAAAATGTGATCGTATTTCTGGTCACACTCGGTGTTGCTGTATTTGGCCAGATCCTGTTCCGTGGATTTTTATCCGTTATTCCAATCCTGATCGCGATCATTGCCGGATATGCAGCCGCAGCTGCCTGCGGAATTCTTGATTTTACTGCTGTAAAAGAAGCTGCTTTTTTTGCACTTCCGAATTTTCAGGCACCGAAATTTAATCTGGAGGCAATCCTGACCATTCTTCCGGCACTGCTTCTTGTTACTTCCGAGCACATCGGCCATCAGATCGTGACAAGTAAGATCGTAGGCAAAGATCTGCTGAAAGATCCCGGACTTCATCGTTCCCTTTTTGCAGATTTCTTCTCAACTACCGTATCCGGATGTCTTGGTTCTGTGCCGACTACAACTTATGGTGAAAACATCGGTGTTATGGCTATGACAAAAGTTTACAGCGTTCAGGTCATTGGTGGTGCTGCAGTTCTTTCTATCTGCTGCTCTTTCCTCGGCAAACTTGCTGCCCTGATCAACACGATTCCGGGACCGGTTATCGGTGGAATCTCCTTCCTGCTGTACGGTATGATCGGAACTTCCGGTCTTCGTATGCTCGTAGACAATCAGGTGGATTACAGCAAATCCCGTAACCTGGCCCTGACTTCTGTAGTCTTTATCGTAGGCCTTTCCGGAATCGCCCTGAATCTTGGCAACGTCAAACTCACCGGAATGGTCCTTGCCTGTGTAGTAGCCATGGCTTTAAGCCTTATCTTCTATATTCTTGATAAGCTGCATCTGACAAACGATTTATAAAAATTTTCCGACACAAGAATCTATACAAAACAAGCTCCCGGTCTGTACATCAGGCCGGGAGCTTCAGAAATGGAGAAAAAAATGAAATCCTATCATCAGAAATTTGTATCTGACCATCCTTATGAATCTTCCCCTATGGCAGAAATCGCCGGTTTTCCGGTCCGTCCGGGAATTTACGATCTGAACGGGGCTACTCCTTTGCAGAATGGTGTTAATTTTACCATTCACACATGCGGAGGAACCTCCTGTGAACTGCTTCTGTTCCACCGTGCACAGGAAGAACCTTTTGCTGTACTTCCTTTTCCGGAAGCTTACAAGATCGGTGATGTTTATTCCATGATCGTATATGGACTGAACATTGATGAATTTGAATATGCCTACCGTGTAGACGGACCATACTGTCCGGAAAAAGGACTGCTCTTTGACAAAAATAAAATTCTGCTCGATCCATATGCCAAAGCAGTTGCTGGTCAGCGTACCTGGGGAATCCGCTGGGACCATACGTATCATGCACGTGTCGTCAAAGACCGTTTCGACTGGGGCGATATGCCACAGTCAAAAAAAGAGCTCTGTGACCTGATCATCTACGAACTGCATGTACGTGATTTTACTCATCATCCTTCTTCCGGTGTTCAGCATCGAGGAACTTTTTCCGGACTTATGGAAAAAATCCCTTATCTGAAAGAACTGGGAATCAATGCAGTGGAGCTGATGCCTATCTTCGAATTTGATGAGACCATGAATTCCCGTACCGTAGATGGCAAACAACTTCTCGAATGCTGGGGATACAACACTGTCGGATTTTTTGCTCCGAACAGCAGCTATGCCGCTGCAAATGAACATAACCTGGAAGGTACGGAATTGAAGACACTGATCAAAGCACTTCATGACAATGGGATTGAAGTAATCCTGGATGTTGTTTTCAATCACACCGCTGAAGGAAACGAAAAAGGAAACACATTCAGTTTCAAAGGCTTTGACAACAATATTTACTATATGCTGACTCCTGATGGCAATTACTACAACTTCAGCGGCTGCGGAAACACCCTGAACTGTAATCACCCTGTCGTTCAGCAGCTGATTCTCGAATGTCTGCGCTACTGGACGATCAATTACCGCGTAGACGGATTCCGCTTCGATCTGGCAAGTATCCTTGGCCGAAATGAAGATGGCTCTCCTATGAATAATCCGCCTCTGCTCCGTACTCTTGCCGATGATTCAATCTTAAGCAACGTAAAACTGATTGCTGAAGCATGGGATGCCGGCGGTCTTTATCAGGTAGGAAGCTTCCCTGCAAGCGGCCGCTGGGCAGAATGGAACGGCAGATACCGTGACTCTCTCCGCAGTTATCTGAAAGGGGATTCCTGGAATGCATGGGATGCAGCCTGGAGTATCTCCGGCTCCGGTGATCTCTATGGTGGCTATTACGACAATACCCACAGCAACTATGCCGGTTACAATTCCTGCGTGAATTTTCTGACCTGTCATGACGGCTTTACACTGTACGATCTATATGCGTACAATGACAAACATAACGAAGCAAACGGCTGGAATAACACAGACGGGGCCAATGACAACCGCAGCTGGAACTGTGGTGCCGAAGGTGAGACCGATGATCCGGAAGTCCTCTCACTTCGCCGCCGTATGATCCGGAATGCCTGTGCTGTCCTTATGTGCAGCCGCGGTACACCAATGTTTCTTGCCGGTGATGAATTTGGGAATACCAAATTCGGAAACAACAACAGCTACTGCCAGGACAACATTACTTCCTGGCTGGACTGGCGTATGCTCGAAAAGAACAAAGATCTGTTTGAATTCTTTAAATTTATGATCGCATTCCGCAAAAAGCATCCGGTCATCCACAAACAGCTGCCCACATCCGTCTGCGGCATGGATCCTATCCACACACATAATCTGAATGCAGAAGAAACAGATATTCCACGAGATGCACGTACCTTCTGTGTGAGCTTTGCGGGATACGATAAAGAAAAAGGAAAAGATGACCTGATCTATGTCGCAGTCAATACTTTCTGGGAAGACGTCACGATCACGCTTCCAAATCTTCACGGAAGAGGCGCATGGCACTTGAGCGTCAATACGTATGGAGATGGAAACGGGCATTACTGCTATCCGGAAGGACAGGAAGTCCGGATTGACAGAAGTTTCGTGATGCGGCCGAGGAGCGTGGCCGTGTTTACCGGAAGAGATTACTAAATGAGCTTTAAAACAAAATGAATTTCTCTGTTATATAAAACTCCCCGTCTGGAAACAGCTTCGGAATTCAGAAACACTAGGAGTATTCTCCTTCTGTTAAAACCATGGATAAAAAGTGTATAACTCGCCTTACGGCTCAGACAATGCACTTTTCAATCCATAACACAGAAAGAGAATCCTCTAAGTGTTTCTATAAATTCCTGCAGAGGTTTCCCGACAGGGAGCTTTTATATTTCCAGAGATTCTTTTGTTTTAATTGGTGGGCTCCTGGTCGCGCTGCGCGCTGTCATATCCCCACGTATCCTCCGGCGTCGCCGCTGTCCCAGATAAAGTCCGGTGCGGTATTGAAAAAACTCCGACGGAGAAAACCTGTAATTATCCTCTGAAATGAGTTCGCCTGAAAAAATTCGTCCAAGTATCGGAATGTGCAGGTTTTTGCGTTGATGCATAAAATGCTGCTGTCTGAGCATCTTTGATGCGAGTTCAGCATTTTATGTATCGCCTTTAGCAAAGTCCTGTACTTCCTGATACTTTAGAATTTTTGAATTGAACCATATTCAGAGGATAATTCACAAGTTAACTCCACCGGAGTACTCTTTCACAATTCCTCACCGGGAATCCTTTATCATCTTTTGATCTGTCCATAATAAGCATTTGCACCATGTTTCCGGTAATAATGCTTATCCTGCAGTTCCTGTGGCGCCGGTTTCACCTGTGGATTGATCAGTTCACAGCGGCATGCCATCTTTGCCACTTCCTCAAGTACAACTGCATTGTGCACTGCCTCATGCGCATCTTTACCCCAGGTAAACGGTCCGTGGTTTTTGCAAAGTACTGCCGGGACAGCTTCATAATCCAGTTTACGGAAATAATCTGCGATCAGAACACCCGTATTTTTCTCATATGCCTCTTCAATCTCTTCTTTTGTCAGATTTCGGACACATGGAACTTCTCCATAAATATAATCCGCATGCGTTGTTCCATAACACGGGATAGCTCTTCCTGCCTGTGCCCAGCTCGTTGCCCATTCAGAATGCGTATGTACGATTCCTCCGATATTCGGGAACTCATTATAAAGAACCACATGCGTCGGAGTATCAGAAGACGGATTGTATTCTCCCTCTACTTTATTTCCCTGAAGATCTACAACAACCATATCTTCCGGTTTCAGCTTATCATATTCCACGCCACTCGGTTTAATAACAAAAAGACCTTTTTCACGGTCGATTCCGCTGACATTTCCCCAGGTAAATGTTACCAGCCCATATTTTGGCAGGTCCATATTTGCCCTATATACTTCTTCTTTTAATTTCTCAAGCATACTTTTTCTCCTTTACGCAGTTCTTTTTATATAACTCAAGGGCACTGTGCATTTCATACACAGTACCCTGCAGTCCTATCATTTCTTACCAGATCTTAGATTCCACCGCTGCTCTTTCAATCGGCAGTCCTTTAAGATATCTGTCCATAAATTCGTTGAATCCCTTAACTCCTTCCGGTTCCGGATCAAGAGTACTTCCTTCATTTCCGGCAAATACACGATTGTCCAGGAATTCATCCAGAGTCTCTCCGTCTTTCTTGTCGACAAGATAAGCAGCCAGAAGCGCGATACCCCATGCGCCGCCCTCTCCTGCGGTTGACATAACAGATACCGGTGCATTCACTGCATCTGCAAGAATCTGCTGTCCGACACCTTTTGTCTTAAACAGACCACCATGTCCTAAGAGTCTGTCAATCTTAACATGTTCCTGGTCGATCAGGATATTCAGGCCTACACGCATTGCTCCAAGGCAGGTGTAGAGATTTGTTCTCATAAAGTTTGCAAGTGTAAATTTACTCTCAGGGGAACGAACAAATAACGGACGACCTTCTTCAAATCCTGTCATATGCTCTCCGGAGAAATAGCAGTAGGACAGAAGTCCGCCGCAATCCGGGTCACCTTCCATAGCTTTGTTGTAAAGTGTTCCAAACAGCTTGTTCATATCCACTTCCATTCCCATAGCCTCTGCAAATTCTTTGAATACATTTACCCATGCATTCAGGTCAGAAGTACAGTTATTGGAGTGTGCCATGGCAACTGCATCACCAGCCGGTGTAGTTACCATATCAATCTCTTTGTATGGTTTGGAAAGTGCTTTTTCAAGAACGATCATTGCAAATACAGAAGTACCTGCAGAAACATTACCTGTACGCTGTTTAACACTGTTAGTTGCAACCATACCGGTTCCTGCATCACCTTCCGGCGGACACATCGGAATTCCGGCTTTGAGTTTTCCTGTAGGATCAAGGAATTTTGCACCTTCTTCTGTCAGAGTGCCGGCATCCTGTCCTGCAACCATGACCTCTGGCATAATGTCACGGAGTTTCCATGGGAAACCATATGACTCTACCAGTTTATCAAATTTCTCAACCATTTCCTGGTTGTAATCTTTTTTCTCCGAATCAACAGGGAACATTCCTGCTGCATCACCGATACCAAGAACTCTTTTTCCTGTCAGCATGCGGTGAACATAGGCTTCCAGAGTACACATGTAATCAATATCTTTGACATGCTCTTCACCGTTCAGGATTGCCTGATACAGATGTGCAATACTCCATCTCTGAGGGATATTGTACTGGAAGAGCTCCATCAGTTTTTCGGATGCCTCTCCTGTGATATTGTTTCTCCATGTACGGAATGGCACAAGAAGATTTCCTTCTTTATCAAAAGGCATATATCCATGCATCATGGCACTGATTCCAAGCGCTCCGACACTGGTAAGCTCCACACCGTATTTTTCCTGTACATCCTTTACCAGATCACTGTAACTTCCCTGTAATCCCTTATGAATGTCATCCAGAGAGTAAGTCCACACGCCGTTTTCGTAACGGTTTTCCCACTCATAACTTCCGGATGCGATCGGATTATATTTGTCATCTACCAGAACCGCTTTGATTCTGGTAGATCCGAACTCTATTCCAAGTGCTGTTTTGTTGTTTAAAATAGCTGTCTTTGTTTCGTTTACACTCATTGTAAATCCTCCCGACTTCTGTGTTTGCCACATCCGCCTTTTATTTTCTGAACGCGACCTCATTCCATCTCAGTTCATTCTTAAAGTTGCGGATGGTTGTATCTTTGTCAATGTAGACAGCTTCGATTCCCATTGCTGCTGCCCAGTCACCCATCTGTTCAGCAGTCAGATCATAGGAAAATGCAGTATGATGAGCACCACCTGCAAGGATCCATGCCTCTGCTCCTGTTGCCAGATCCGGCTGCGGAGTCCAGAACGCACTTCCTACCGGAAGTTTCGGCATCGGTTTTTCAACCTTCTTGCAATCAACATCATTAATGATCAGACGGAAACGATCTCCCAGATCTACCAGAGAAGTAGCTACTGCCGGACCAGTCTTGGATGTAAATACAAGTCTTGCCGGATCCTCTCTGTCACCCATGGAAAGTGGGCATACTTTGATGCCAATCTTACCGTCAGCGATCGTCGGGCATACTTCCAACATATGTGACTGAAGAATGCCTTCCTTACCCGGAACAAGATTGTATGTATAATCCTCCATGAAAGAAGTTCCCTTCGCATCCTTCACCCCTGCAGTCATGATCTTCATCAGACGTACCATTGCCGCGGTCTTCCAGTCACCTTCAGCGCCGAATCCGTATCCCTTCTCCATCAGACGCTGCATTGCAAGTCCCGGAAGCTGCTGTAAACTGCCAAGATCTCCGAAATGAGTAACAACTGCCTGATAGTTTTTCTCCTCCAGGAATCTCTCAAATCCGATCTCAATTGCTGCCTGTACTGCTACATGACGTTTGAATTCTTCCGGGTCTCTGCCCTCAAAAAGAATGTCATATTTATTATAATATTCTTCGACTAAAACATCAATATCTCCTTTTGAAACATCCTTCACATAATCACATACTTCATTGACCGGATAAGCATCCACTTCCCATCCGAATTTGATCTGTGCCTCTACTTTATCGCCCTCGGTAACAGCTACATTTCTCATGTTATCCGCAACACGGCAGACACGAATATGGCTACTTTCCATGATGCCGACTGCGGTACGCATCCAGGATGCCAGTCTCTCCTGAACCTTCTTATCAGCCCAGTGTCCGACGATAACTTTTCTCTCGATTCCCATGCGGGTAACGATATGACCATACTCTCTTCCACCATGAGCAGACTGGTTTTCATTCATGAAATCCATATCAATTGTGTCATATGGTATTTCCTGGTTAAACTGTGTATGCAGATGGCACAATGGTTTTCTGTATTCCTTCAGTCCAAGGATCCAGGATTTTGCAGGAGAAAATGTATGCATCCAAGTGATCACACCTGCACATTCATCGTCTGCATTAGCCTCATTAAAAGTCTTACGAATCAGCTCATTTGTGATCAATGTTGGTTTCCACACCAGTTCAAAAGGAAGAACGCCTGATTTGTTCAGTTCCTCAACAATAATCCTTGAGTGTTCTGCAACTTTTCTTAAGCATTCATCTCCATAAAGATCCTGTGAGCCTGTGCAAAACCAGAACTTATAATTTCTACCTGTAACCATAACAAAAAACCTCCATATATTTTTCTTTGATCATTTTTTCTTCTTTGCAGATGCCAGTACAGACTGGATCACGATGAAGAAACAAAGCAGTGCGGAAAGTACGATTCGTACCCACCAGCTTGATAAAGTACCCTGTGCTGTGATCAGACTGGAAATCGTTCCTTTGATCAGCACACCAAACAAGGAACCGATCGGGGTACCAACACCACCGGAAAGAAGTGTTCCACCGATAACGGCTGAAGAAATTGCATCCATCTCAAGACCTTTTGCCTGCTCTACGAAACCGGCGCAGCTGTTGAGGCAGAAAAGGAATCCACCAAGTCCTGCAAGAAAGCCATCCAGTACATAGGCACGGAACATTGTCTTTTTAACATCAAGACCCATCATCAGGGCACTCTGTCTGTTTCCACCGATCGCATACAGTTTACGGCCGAATTTGAAATATTTCAGAAGCACTGCAATAATGAGAACTACAATAATTGCGATCACTACTGTCGGCGGAATGTATGCCGGAATAAATTTACCTTTTTTGTTTGTAGAACCAAATGGCATGTAGAAACGGTAGTTTGCCCATTTCAGGAATACTTCGTTTTTGATGGAGATCATGTCTGTACTGATGATTGCTGTCATACCACGTCCGAAGAACATACCGGCAAGTGTTACGATAAATGGCTGGATTCCCATGTAAGTTACCAGGAATCCCTGTACGATACCAAAAGCAAGACCGATCAGAAGTGCTGCAAGAACTGCCACATATGCACTCACGCCTTTGTTTTCCATAAGGTCTGCCATTACCATGCAGACAAGTGCTGTTACAGAACCAACGGAGATATCAATACCACCGGTGATCATAACGATCGTCAGGCCACAGGAAATAACGAGAAGACCTGCATTTGATACAAAAAGATTCAGAAACATCTGCGGTTTGGCAAAACCTTTATCTGCAAAGATCACCATACCTGCTGCATACATAACGAAGAACAGAACGATCGTGATCAACAGTAGAAATCCGGTACTTGTCATTTTCTTTTTCTGTTTCATTATTTCTGACCTCCCTCTGCTGCAACGGAAACTTTTTTGCTTCTGTGATTTGCAACGAATTTCTTAAATACATCACTCTGTAAGGTTACAATGATGATAACAACGATTGCCTTATAAACAGGAAGCTGATCGGCTTTTACATTCATTGCATACAGAGTTGTTGTCAGTGCCTGGATTGTATAAGCTCCGATTACAGAACCGATCAGGCTGAATTTACCACCGCCAAGGAAGTTACCGCCAAGTGCAACTGCCAGGATGGCATCCATCTCAAGGTTCAGACCAATGTTGTTCGCATCTGCGGAATAGATACGGCTGGATGCTACCAGTCCGGCGATTCCTGCAAGAACACCGCAGATCACGTAAGTCAGGAACTTGATCATGGTAGAGTTCAGACCTACCAGTCGTGCTGCTTTACCATTGATACCAACACTCTCAATATAAAGTCCAAGAGCTGTCTTTTTCAAAATCAAAGCTACGATAACTACGGTTACGATTGCGAAAAGAACAGGCGTCGGAACCGGAGATTTACCGATATATCCACCTGCCATCTGGAAAGATGGAACACGGATGTAAGTGATCTGTCCATTTGTAACAAGCTGTGCGATACCTCGTCCTGCAGTATAAAGGATCAACGTTGCTACCATCGGCTGGATATTCAGCTTTGCAACCAGAAATCCGTTAAATGCACCACAGAGTGCGGCTGCAAGAAGTGCTGCAATAACTGCAATGATCAGAGAGTTCTGATATTCTGTTACAGAAGCTGCACCGCCGGATAAGATCTGACAGCATACAGCTGCTGCAACTGCCATAACTGCACCAACACTGATATCCTGCCCACCGGATGCTGCTGTGACAAGTGTCATGCCGACTGCAAGGATTACCAGCTCAGATGCACGATTGATAACATCAATAACATATCCATAAAGGACACCATTTCGAATTGTAATATTAAAGAAGTCCGGAGTCTTGATCACATTGATCAGAAGGACCGCGATCAGACACACGATAGGAAGAAAGAGTCGTGCACTCGTGATCTTTTTTAATTTAGCTTTATTCATTCTTATCGTCACCTCCTGCAATAGCTTTCATAATATTGCTCTGTGAAAGCTCGCTCTCTTCCAGTTCTCCTACCTTTTCTCCATCACGAAGGACTGCCATTCTGGAGCAGGTACGAAGCATCTCTTCAACCTCTGAAGAGATAAAGGTTACTGCCATTCCCTGATCTGCAAGATCAAGAACAATCTTCTGGATCTCGGTCTTGGTACCGATATCAATGCCTCGGGTCGGCTCATCCAGAATCAGATATTCCGGATTTGTCAGAAGCCAGCGGCCAAGGATAACCTTCTGCTGGTTACCACCGGAAAGACTCTTGATCGGGGTTTCACGGCTTGCAGTCTTGATCTGTAGCATATCAATATATTTATCTGCCGCTTCTTCCATCTCCTTGCGGCTCATCGGATGGAACATACCTTTCTTAGCCTGCATTGCAATGATAATATTTTCTCTTACGGAAAGATCAGCAATGATACCCTCTGCCTTACGATCCTCCGGAAGATATGCCATACCCAGCTTCATGGCATCCAGCGGACTGTTGATCTTTACTTCTTTTCCATTTACCTTCAATGTACCACTGTCAGCTTTATCAGCTCCGTAAATGGAACGTACCAGTTCAGAACGTCCGGATCCCAGAAGACCGGTAAGACCGATAACCTCTCCTTTATTAATCTTAAGATCAAATGGCCGGATCGTTCCCTTATGTCCAATACCCTCAGCCTCAATGACCGGAGTTTCGGAGAATACTTTTTTATCTTTGTGATCGCCTTTAATGTCTGCAAGATCATCAAAATCCTTACCCATCATCTTGGCAACCAGCATAACTCTTGGAAGATCTTTGGTCTCATATTCTCCAACCAGCTCACCATTTCGAAGAACCGTGATCCGGTCACACACTGCATATACCTGCTCCAGGAAATGTGTTACGAAGATGATTCCAACACCTTCCTCACGAAGTCTGCGCATCAGAACAAACAGTTTCTCAACTTCTTCATCATCCAGAGAGGAAGTCGGCTCATCCAGGATCAGAACCTTACATTTCATATCCACAGCACGTGCGATCGCGATCATCTGCTGGATCGCTACAGAACATTCATCCAGCATCTGTGTCGGCGGAACATTAATGTTCAGGCTTTCCAGAAGCTTTGCAGAACGTGCATTCATTTCTTTCCAGTTGATCATTCCAACCTTGTTTCGCGGCTCACGGCCAATAAACAGGTTTTCCGCAACAGTCAGGTTCGGACAGAGGTTTACTTCCTGGTAAACCGTGCTGATTCCATTTGCCTGTGCCTCCTGCGGAGAATGATTGATAATGTCTTTATTTTCACCATTCATATGAATGGAACCGCTTTCGAATTCATGTACACCGGTCAGAACTTTGATCAGTGTTGATTTTCCGGCTCCGTTTTCTCCCATCAGTGCATGGATCTCACCTTTGCGAAGTGTAAAATCCACATGGGAAAGGGCACGGACACCGGTGAAATTTTTACTTATATCACGCATTTCCAAAACAACGTTTTGTTCCATTTTCTTTCCTCCATTCCCTGTTTTATTCCATTTTTTCCTTTATTTTCCCTTTTTTGAGCGCAAAAGGGGCGTGGCCCATAAAATCCATACCATCTGGATCCTGTTCCACGCCCCGGGCTCATTACTTATAAATCTCTTTCAGTTTGCAGTTTTATGTCTCAAAGATTAGTATGCACGTCCGTCGATGATTTCCTGAGTAATTGGAGTGATATCATAATCTGTTCCATCAATTGTTACTTTAGTTACTGTATCATCAGATGCAAATGCAACTTCATCAACAAATGCCTGTTTATCAACATCTTCGCCGGCTTCCAGTTTCTGGATGATCTCTTCTACACGTGGTCCGTGAAGTGGGTTACACTCTGTATCACATGTAATTTCGCCGGAAAGTGTCTGTGTAAGACCTGCGTTTGTTGTATCGAAGGACATTACAAGAATCTGGCCTTCTTCGCCGCCAACTTCATATCCTGCTGCTTTGATCGCATCGATTGCGCCAAATGCTTCGTTATCATTCTCGCAGTATACAACGTCGATATCATCACCGCTCTGTTTCAGGATAGATTCCATAACTTCCTGTCCTTTAGCCTGTGTAAATTCACCGGACTGCTGAGCAAGTGTTGTCCAGTTGTCATGAGCTTCTACAGCTTCATCAAATCCTTCTGTACGTCCGATCTGAGCAGATGCTCCGATGGTTCCCTGAATATCAACAAGGTTGATTTCTTCATCGCCACGGCCTTTTGCTTCGAGATATGCATCCAGCCATGCCATAGCTTTCTGACCTTCAAGTTTGAAGTTGGATCCTACCCATGCAGTGTAGAGGCTGTCGTCAGATACATCTACCATACGGTCAACGATGATAACCGGGATTCCTGCATCTTTTGCTTCCTGAAGTACTGTATCCCAACCTGTCTCAGTTACAGGTGCGAGTACGATATAGTCAACTTCCTGCTGGATGAAGTTACGGATTGCTGTCAGCTGATTTTCCTGTTTCTGCTGAGCATCGTCAAAGATCAGTTCATATCCGTTATCCTCTGAGAAAGTAGATTTCATGGATTCTGTGTTTGCAGTACGCCAGTCAGATTCTGCACCTACCTGTGAGAAACCAACTGTAATTGTGTCATCGTCCGCTGCCATAACATTCACTGCGGAAAGTCCTGCCAACATAGATACTGCTAAGAGTGCTGTCACCATTTTTTTCTTCATTTTGTAATCCTCCCTTTACATTTGTTTCGTGTTTTTTAATATGATTTTATTATAGCAATTTGTTACGAAAACTCCATGGATTATTTTCGGAAAAAAGTTTAGTCTTTTATCTATCTTTCTGTCTCATTTTTAACAAGTTGGATTTTTTACGATTTCGGTTGAATATTTTTCCCAAGCCGTAATTCCACCGTTGTACCTTCTCCTTCTTTAGAAGAAATCGTCATTCCGTAGCCCGGTCCGTAGTACAAAGCAATACGTTCCGCAACTGCCGCAAGCCCGAATCCGGCTCTCTCTCCTGTACGTATTGCCTCCTGTACCTCATGAAGACGCTCCGGTGTCATTCCCTGTCCATTATCACTGACTGTAAGAACGATCGCATCCGCTTCTTCCCTGCCGGTTATCGTGATCTTACCTTTTCCACGACGGTTTTTGATACCATGATAAAGCGCGTTCTCTGCCAGCGGCTGAATGGAAAGCTTCGGTACCTGTATTCCATCAAGTTCTTTTGGTATGGATAACTCAAACTCCAGAATATCGCGATAGCGGAACTGCTGAATCTCCAGATAGCTCAAAGTGTGTCGTTTCTCTTCTGAAAGAGGAATGATGTCATTTCCTTTAGAAAGCGATGTACGGAAGAAAATAGAAAGACTGGAAATCATCTCCACTGCATCATCCGTCATACCACCTTCGATCAGCCATACGATCGTATCCAGGG